>Ga0315555_1001009_pt1 | contig 20416 bp, 10 predicted proteins | sample SalMarSW160380MG_FD_202113 | JGI IMG/M metagenome (GOLD analysis project Ga0315555, IMG submission 202113) | Salt marsh sediment microbial communities from the Plum Island Ecosystem LTER, Massachusetts, United States - Salt Marsh Sediment SW1603-80 ... | reverse complement strand
ATTCTCTTAACGTTGGACTGGAGGGATTACATCCTCGCGATTGGGACGAACAATATCATGTGGGCGGAGAACTATCGTATAAAAATATGATCTTCCTACGGGCTGGATATAAATTTAACTATTACGCGGAAGGTTTAAACGCTGGAGTTGGTATTAATGTGGCAGGCGTGAAAGTTGATTATTCTTACAGTAAGTTTGATTTAGAGGGATTTGATATGGTCAATAGAGTCTCTGCCGGATTTTCGTTTTAGGAGAAAACCGATCTGCAGTTTGAGGGAAAAAAACCTGGTATTATTAAGGGGAAATAGTTACTCTTAATAAAGGTTTAAACTTTTGTTAGATTGAAAGGAGTGATATATGAGTTCTGATACACAGAATGTACCTATAACTGAGAGGATAGGTTATGCTGTAGGGGATACCGCGTCGAATTTATTTTTTCAAACGTTTATTCTGTTTATAACGATCTTTTACACGGACGTTTTCGGTATCTCTGCCAAAGCGGTTGGAACCATGTTTTTGATCACCAAGATATGGGATGCCGTCAATGACCCTATGATGGGTATGCTTGCAGATCGTACGAAGACTCGATGGGGACAATTCCGTCCCTATATTCTCTGGTTTGCCATACCGTTCGGCTTAATTGGAGTATTAACTTTTACTACACCTAATCTTAGTACGACAGGTAAGCTCGCTTACGCTTACGTTACATACACATTGCTGATGATGCTTTATACAATTGTAAATGTACCTTATTCGGCTTTAATGGGAGTAATTACTTCCAATGCCAGAGTCCGTACCATAATTTCGCAGTTTCGTTTTGTAGCAGCCTTTTTTGGAGGACTTATAGTTCAATACTCGGCCCTGCGGATGGTTCAGCGTTTTGGTGCGGGTAATGACGCTTTAGGCTGGCAGAGGGCAATGATTGTTCTTTCCAGTCTGGCTGTTGTGCTTTTATTTGTTACTTTTGCATCGACGAAAGAAAGGGTCAAGCCTCCTAAGGATCAGAAAACCCGTTTGAAGGACGATTTACGAGATTTATCTAAAAATAAGCCGTGGTTAATGATTGGCGGTGCAACCGTATTCCAACTTATGTTTATTCTTATTCGAACCGGTTGTATTATGTTCTATTTTACTTATTTTGTGCAGGATCAGGAAGTGGTGCTTTTAGGTAAAGCCTATAGTTTTTCTTATCAGGGTATGGTGTCTGTCTTCTTTATGGCAGGTTCGGTTGTCACAATTCTGGGATCCATTCTTGCCGGCTGGTTTAGCAAGGTTTGGGGTAAGCGGAATACTTATGCTGGCTTTTTAGGTGCCAGTGGTATATTCGCAGCACTTTTCTTTTTCTTAGGCCCGAACGATGTTATTCTAATGTTTGTTTTTCAACTCCTTGTATCTTTTTCCTTGGGTCCTGTGTCGGTGCTGCAATGGGCTATGTACACGGATACAGCCGATTATTCGGAACTGGAAACCGGAAGGCGCGCGACAGGGCTTGTGATGTCCGCTTCGCTATTCGCTCTTAAGCTTGGTGTAGCTCTTGGTGCCTCTATTTTAGCCTGGATACTGTCCGGGTATGGCTATGTACCCAATGTACAGCAGACAGCAACATCACTTTTGGGTATAAGGTTATCGATAAGTGTTTACGCTGCTATTCCTGCCCTTATCGGCGCGGCTATAATGTTCTACTATCCTTTGACGAATGAGAAAATGGTAGAAATTGAGGAAAAATTGAATGATAGGCGTAAAAAGGAGTAATATATGAATAATTCTGTAGCAGTAAAATTGTCTATAAAGGAAAAATTAGGATACGGTCTGGGTGATACTGCTTATAATTTCTATTTCCAGATGTATATCGTTTTTATGATGTACTTCTTTACGGATGTGTTTGGCATTTCTGCCGCTGTCGTCGGAACTATGTTTCTAGTTTCTCGTATATGGGACGCGGTAAACGATCCACTTTTAGGAGCTCTTGCCGACCGAACTAAGAGCCGCTGGGGAAAATTCCGACCGTGGGTATTGTTCGCCGCTTTTCCTCTGGCTATATCTGGCGTATTATGTTTTACGACTGTGGACTTAAGTACAGTCGGCAAAATAGTTTGGGCTTATGTGACCTACAATTTGCTGATGATGTCTTATACAGCCGGGAATGTTCCTTATTCGGCATTAATGGGTGTTACGACAGCCGATTCAGATGAGCGTACCTTGCTCTCTTCATGGCGCTTTACCTTAGCAAATATGGGAATGCTAATAGTGCAGGGATTAACCCTGCCTCTTGTTGGATTTCTCGGCAAGGGTGATGATGCCAAAGGTTTTATGCTGACTATGGTATTTTTCTCTTCTATGGCTCTGGTATTCTTGATGACGACTTTCTTGACCACTAAAGAAAGAGTAAAACCCGACCCAAGTCAAAAGACTTCTATAAAACAGGATATTTCTGACCTCTTTAAGAACCGTCCCTGGGTTATTTTATTTATTATGACTGTTTTTATATTTGTTTATTGGTCTATGAAGGGCAGTATGGGAATGTATTACACTAAATACTTTGTTAATCATGAGAGTCTGAGAATGTTCTTGCAGAACTTTGGTTTTGCTCGAAGTCCGGACGCGGATGTTGTAAAAGTAGGATTTACCTTTTTTAGTTTTACCGGAAGTCTTACCCTGTTAATTGGTATTCTCTTTGCAAAGCCTCTTGCCGTCAGGTTTGGGAAAAGAGATGTATTTAGAGTATGCCTCTTTCTTGCTGCGGGTTGTACAGTCGCATACGTGTTTTTGGCGCCAACGGCGATTTTCTGGCAATTTTTCTTTAATATTCTTATTCAACTTACCTATGGGGTGACAGTTCCTTTACTTTGGGCTATGGTTGCCGATGTTGCCGATTTTACCGAATGGAAGACTCACCGACGAGCCACGGCTATGACCTTTGCCGGTATTTTGTTCGCTCTTAAATTGGGTCTTAGCTTTGGGGGGTCAATTGCCGGAAAACTGCTGAGTTTTTATAAATATGTTCCGAATGTCGAACAGACTGCCACAACATTGAAAGGAATTCGATATATGATGAGTGTTTTTCCCGCTGCTTTTTTCTTTCTTGGTGTAGGCGCGCTTCTACTTTATAGAATAGATAGGAGTACGGAACTCGAAATGGAGGCAGCGTTAATAGAAAGGCGTAAACAGTATCAGCAGGATTAAAAGCAAATGGTGGTTGTGTGGTTAAAAAGTAAATAAAAAAGATATTGAGAAGGCAATAAAGCTATGATACTATTGCCGTATAAATTTAAGTTGGTTAAAAAGGTGGAATAATTATTCTGTATTTTTGATCGGCAGTAAAAACTAAACCAGCTTTTGATGCGTTAATCGAAGTTGGAAAAAGGAACAAATAAAAATTACTAAAAGGTTGTTTTTCTTTAAGTAATTTATAATAGGGTATTTTGTCCTTGACTATTAGGAGGTAAAATAAATGAGCAAGTTTGTTGTATTAAATGTGATTATATCATTTTTGTTTATGATTATTTTGACGAATTGTTCTGTAGAATACAATGAAATATATACCAATCCGGTTATTCCGGGAGGTTTTCCGGACCCGAGTATATGCCGTGTTGGTGATGATTATTATACTGTTCACAGTTCTTTTGAATATTTTCCCGGAGTACCGGTTTTTCACAGTAAAGACCTGGTGCACTGGAAACTGGTAGGGTATTGTCTCACACGCGAAAGTCAACTACCTCTTAAAAACATGAGATATTCCGGAGGTATCTATGCTCCGACTATTCGCTATAGTAATGGATTGTTCTATATGATTACGACAAATGTAGACGGTGGGGGGAATTTTTATGTGACAGCAAAAGATCCTGCCGGACCCTGGTCCGAGCCTGTATGGATTGACGTACACGGTATGGATCCTTCACTGTTTTTTGATGATGATGGGAAGGTTTATTACACAAGACACGAGGGTGGTGGCGACGGCTACATTGCTCAAAGGTTATTAAATCTAAAAGAGGGTAAGCTTGAAGGAGATTTAAAGAAAATATGGGGCGGTACCGGTGGAATATGGGCAGAAGGCCCTCATCTTTATAAAATAGAAGGAAAATATTATTTGATGATATCAGAAGGCGGTACCAGTTATGGGCATATGATTACGATAGCCAGGAGCGATTCGCCTTGGGGCCCTTTCGAATCTAATCCTAATAATCCAATTTTGACACATAGAGATAAAGAAGGAAATCAGTTTCGGGCTCTGGGACATGGGGATTTAGTCGAAACGCCCGATGGTTGGTGGATTGTTTTTCTGGGAATTCGTCCCCAGGGTGGTTATTATAATCATCTTGGCAGAGAGATGTTTCTGGCTCCTGTCCAGTGGAATGAATATGGTTGGCCTGTTGTTAATGGGGGGAATCCTATAGAAAAAATTATGCAGGCACCAAAATTACCTAAATATACATTTAAGGAAGATTCCGAGAGGAATAATTTCGATGACTGTGTTCTTGCTCTTTGCTGGAATTATTTAAGAAATCCATACGAAGAAAATTATTCTTTAACTGAGCGTCCGGGCTACCTGCGGTTCTGGGGTACGGAGGTTACTATGGAGGATCAGGATTCTCCTGCTTTCCTCGGACGGCGCCAAACGGCAATGGAATGCAGAGCAGCAGCAAAACTCGATTTTAATCCCCAGAAAGAAGGGGAAGAAGCAGGTCTAGTTATTAGAGGCAATGAGGTAAATCGTGCGGAGATAGGAATTACTCTCAAAAATGGTAAGCGCAATGTATTTTTCATGAATATGGTTAAGGGGAAATTGGTAGAGCCTGTCCGTTATGAAGAAATAACTGCGGGAGAAGTAATTTTGTCGATCGAGGCAAAGCCCTTGGAATACGAGTTATTCTATCAGATAAATAATGGGTCGCCAAAAAGTATAGGTAAGGTAGAGACAAAATATCTGACTTTTGAAGAAGTAGTTGGATATCTCTTTACCGGAGTATATTTCGGTATATACGCGACGGGTAACGGAGAAAAAAGTACTACACCGGCTGATTTCGATTGGTTTGAGTTTGTGGTAAAAGAAAAGTAAAAAAGGAAAGTGTTAGTTTGTAAAGTGAAATGACAAGCATCTCGTTGAAACGGGCAACAAATTAAGGTAATGTTTTTGAAAATTTTTTCACAAGGAGATTGAAATGGCAAATGAAAAAGATCTTGAAATCGTAGCTGCAGGTCATACCTGCCTTGATTTAATACCGGCTTTTACAATCGAGGGAACAGTTGATAAGATGACTGATGTCCTTGTGCCCGGTAAAATGATAGATATGGGTGGATGTGTAGTTGTAGGAGGAGGTCCTGTTACCAACGCCGGCGTATCTATAAGGCGGCTTGGTGTTAAAACCGAACTCATCGGTAAAATTGGTGATGATGATTTCGGGAAACAGATTCTTCGCTGGTATGAAGAAAAAGAGGGTCATTTTAAGGGTATTAAGATGGTCGAAGGCGAATCGACATCGTACACCATAGCTATTTGTATTCCCGGAATAGACCGTTTTTACTTACATCATTGCGGAGCAAATAATACATTTGGTTATGATGATATGGATTTTGATATTGTCCGAAGATCAAAGCTTATGCTTTTCGGCTATCCGCCATGGATGAGTAAGCTTTATGCAAATAAAGGCGCAGAGTTGACAAAAATACTTGAAAAGACCAGAGAATTAGGAACAACAATCGCGTTGGACCTTTCTCTTCCCGATGTAGACGGCTATGGTGATAGTATAGACTGGTTTGCTATAGTTGAAAATTGGATTCCTCTATCTGATATTATGGTGCCGAGTGCGGAAGAAATTTTCTATTTCCTATATAAGGATAAGTTTCTTGAGAAAAGAGCGAATCTTGGTCCTAAGGAGACTGTACTTGATAATATGAGTGTCGAAGAAATTTCTAAAATAGGTAAAGATCTAATAGAAATGGGTACTGGAATTGCGATGGTTAAATGCGGACACAGAGGATTATATGTGAGAACTGCTGGGGCGGATAGACTCGAGAAATTCGGAGCTGCCGGATGTTCTGATATCGATAATTGGGCAGATAGAGAACTCTGGTTCCCGGTTTACGAAGAAGAAAAATTCGTGGGAGCTTTGGGTTCAGGTGATTCGGCGATTGCGGGATTCCTTTCTGCTTTTGTATGGAATCATTCTGTAGAGTCCTGTTTGCGTTATGCCAACGCAGCCGGAAGTATGAACGTTACAGTTCCCGACGGACTTACCTGGAATAAGGGATTCGACGATTTAACAAGGAGAATCGAAGCCCCTTGGAAAACGAAAGAGTTAAAAATAGACACAAATGGCTGGAAATTTGAGAACGGGTTCTGGGTTGGACCTGACAATAATGGTAAGTGGGAATCATAAAAAAAAGAGGAGTTTTAAAATGTCAAAAGAAAGAGATAAATTTGTAAGTAAGCAGCTTTCAAAAATGACTTTAGAGGAAAAAGTAGGTCAGGTTCTAACATTCACCTGGCGAGGTACGATGTTTACTCCAAGTGGGATCGAACAGGTTACAAGGTTGCACTGCGGCGGACTTTGTCTGGAACCTTACGCGATAGAAACATGTAAGAACCTTTACTGGGGTAATTCACAGGTAGATAAGACTTTTAAAAAACCGAAAGGTTATTTCAATATAGCCAGCACTTATTTCGCGGGTTCGGATTTTGGGATCAGCATAACACCGGAAGAATACGCGAAAAGACTCAAAAGATGGCAGAAAATCGCGATGAATCGTCCTTCGGGAGTTCCTCTGCATATAACCATCGATTTTGAAGGTGACTTCAAGAATGATTATATGGCGGGAGGTATAAGACAGTTTCCCGGTCCGATGGGTATGGCTGCTATAGGTGATAAAAAAATAACCTATAAGATTGGCGAAACTATCGGAAAAATGTTATCTACTATGGGTGTTACCCAGATGTATTCACCGGTTTGTGACGTGAATACAAATCCCAAGAATCCCGAAATAGGAGTCAGGTCTTTTGGCGATGATCCGGAAGTTTGCGCGGAACAAGCAGTTGCATTGATTAAGGGTTTACAGGATAACGGTATAGCGACGACTGCTAAACATTTCCCGGGAAGAGGTAGCTCGGTTACTGATGCTCATGATGTTTTGGAAGTATTGAACTTAAGCAAGAAGAGAATGCAGGAAGTCGATCTGGTTCCTTTTAAAGCCGCTATCGACGCGGGAGTAAAAGCTATTATGACCGGACATTCTGTTTATCCTGCTTACGATAAAAAATATCCGACGACTTTATCTGAAAATATACTTACCGGACTACTTAGAGAGGAATTGGGATTTGACGGAGTAATTGTCTCTGACGCGATAGGTATGGCTGCGATTCTTAAAAAATGGCCTTTGCCTCTTGCCTGTGTAATGGCATTGAATGCGGGAGTCGATACGATTCTTTTGAAAGCCGATGACGAATCCAGGTCTCAGACTTTCTTTGGAATTAAGAGAGCCGTTGAAAAAGGGGAATTATCCGAAGAAAGACTCGATGAGGCGGTTACCCATCTTTTAAGGATGAAGTATGACCAGGATTTATATAAAAAAGCACCTGCTATTAGTCCTGAGAAAACTTACAAAATCACGACAGATAAGAAAGTTATAGATTTTTCCTGGGATGTAGCGAAAAAAGCCCAGATAATAATGAGAGATGATAAAAAGTTGCTGCCCTTAAACAAAAAACAAAAGATACTTGTAATAGAGCAGCGCATTCCTTATGAGTTCTGCGGTAAAGATCCTTATATGCATATGCATATGTTTTGCGAAAGAATGGTAGACCATTCCGAGAATCTGATTCTTGTGGATACAGAGTTCTCCGCATTTGAGGAAGAGATTAAAGATTGTATGGAACTTGCAAAGCAGGTGGATCTTGTTGTTATGACCAACTATTTTGCACGAATAGTGAAGTCCGGTAACAATCAACTGCTCGTTAAGAAGCTGAAAAAAGCCGGACATAAGGTTATTGTTGTTACCAACAATCCGTATGTCGAAGGGACAACCGACGTAGCCGATGCGGTTATTTGTCACTTTAGCGCTACGCCTGATTCTATAAGGTCTTCTGTGGATTTGCTTTTTGGTAAGTTTAAACCTCGCGCCGCGACCAAAGTACCTGTTAAACTCGGAAAGCAAAAATCTACTCCTGAGAAAAAACTGAAAGCCAAGAAGAAATCAAAAAATCCTTTGGATTTGTCATACTGTTAAGGAGGATATTATATGCCAAAATCTTCTAGTATAAAGATAAGCGACGTTTTTACGATTAAAGGAGCACAGATATCGAAGATTTATGACGAGAATTGTATGTCTGTTCATTTTCAGGGTATGTCGAAAACTCTTTTGTTTCCTCATACCATTGCGCTTCAGGGTGCTCCTACTTGTTCGGTAGGTTTATCTCCCGATGGACTGTACAACAGGCTTAATAATGCCGGTAGATTGATTCTAATGAATCAAAACGCGATTCAATTTGCTTCTGCACCGTTTATCCGTATTGAGGGAGAAGAAGAGGAGGAGGAGAAAGAAGAAATTTTGGTAGAAGAAGGAACTTTTATGCTCACTAGAAGGGATCCTGAGAAGGTGGAAGGGATCGATGATGTACCGGCGTTGAAGAATTATTACCATAAACCTGTACCTCTAAAGGACATCACTATTTCTATTGCTACACCTTCACTGGAAATGGTATATAAACTTGGTAAAGTTAGCGTTACACGAAGATTGATTTCTCCTTTGTTTGCCGAAAGAGACCAGGCTTTAATGCCTCTTGGTGTTGAGGAATATGAGGTTATTAACAAGAGTGACGAAGAGAAGGAGATTACTCTTGTTGTACCGAGGCCTTCCCTTGTTAATCTTCAAGAAAAGGAATTGAAACCTACGGATCAGGACACTGTGTATGTTTGTTCGGCGCCTGTAAAGGGTCATGTCCATAAAGAATTTGAATCTAACGGGGTTAAAGGCGTTGTGATGGCGAGTAAGGAATGTAAAGACAGAATGGTTATAGCCACTCCTAAAATGAAAGGTGTAAGTATAGACACAAATCCTTATTTCTGCCTGAATTATCTCAAGCAGGATTTATTGCTTAATGACGACGGCAGTTTTTACAAGAAGAGAGATCCTCTCCTCAAACAGGATTACGGCGCGGCTATTAGCCTTACTTTTACGCTAAAGCCGAAAGCGACTATGACAGTTCCTGTTGCTATCGCTTTGGATTTTCCCAAACAGAGATATATGGATGGGAAAGAATTTGACCGTAAATACTTAAAGAGTTTCAAGAATGAAAAGACAAGAGCCAAGGATATGGCTAAAATTGCTCTTGATAATTATAAAAAATGGTTTGACCGGACAATGACTATTCAGAACAGGATATATGATATGATACAGAATAGTCCGTCTTATAAAGACGATAAGAAAGGGGCTTTGAGGCTTACAAGATTGATTTGCAATGAATTCAGTTTTCCGCTATCAAATGGCGCAGTATGGGTAGAAGATAAGGAAGGTAACGAGAGAGCTAGATTCCTGGAGTGCTTCGATTATGCTTATATCGATCCCTCGGATGTGGATTGGTATTCTATGGTGCTCTTGATATTCTTCCCGGATATAGAAAAAGAGCTCTGTCAGAGTTTTATTAACTCGGTTAACAGAGAAAACAAGGGCAAAAAGTATTATCATTTGCACGCGTCTTTTGTTGAAGCCCAGCAGCATTTCGAGGATTATCCTGAAGAATATGAGGATAAATCTCTTACACAGATATATGATCAAATTAAAATCAAAGGTGCTGTATCTCATGATGTAGGGGCATTACCGAAAGGTCATCCTCTTCGTAATGTCAGTGAGTACGCCTGGTACAATGATAATTATTGGATCGATCTTTTCCCTAAACTTGCCACAAGAGTGCTTAGAAATGTTAAATTTACAGGCGATACGGATTTCTTGAAGAAGAACTGGAAGACGATGAAATACGGATTTAAGCACCTTAGAACACATGACCATGACGGAGACGGTATACCCGAGGGGAATCCCGGTGAGGTTAAAAATACCTTTGATAATTTGACTCTCTTTGGCGTAGATGCTTATGACGCTACTATTTTTATGGCTGGTTGCAGAGCCATGATTATAATGGCGGACATGATGAAAGACGCCTCTGCAAAGAAAGAATATGAAGAGGCATTTAAAAAAGCAGCGACCGAATTCGAGAAATTATGGAGAGAAAAGAAAAATAGCAAGGGTAAGAAATTGGAATATTATCTTACCTGTTATGATCAGGAGACAGGTGAAGAAAACACAGATACCTGGCTCAATCAGCTGGATGCGATATGGGCGTTAATCGCAATCGGAGAGGAGCCTTTTATACCACCCGAAAGAGCCAAAAAGGTCCTTAAGACGATATATAACAATAACAGAACTTTCATGGGTTGGGCTATGTGCCGGACGAAAAATGGGGGAAAGGTAGAGTCCGAGCAGGGTCAGGACGTTTATACAACTTCCAATTATGTCTTTGCCGAACTTCTTGACTATTACGGTCTTGTCAAAGAAAGCAAAGAAGTCTATAAGGCAATGGACAAGGTTATCTTCGATTATGCTAATTCATTGATATCTCCGGATAACTTAAGGGCTGAATTGGAAATAGAAGCAGGTGAGACAAAACTGACTCCTCATTATATTGTTGCCGCTTACCCAAGACCGGGCGCGGTAGTTACTCAAATAGTAATGCAGTATATTAAGGATCTTCAGAAGAAAAAGAATAAAGTTAAATTAAGCTCCAAGGATTTGCAGACTTTTATAAAAGACTTGATGAAGTAAGCTATATAGCTTACTCTGGTAAAATTTAAAGTGTTTAAATATCCGGTTCTCAGCAGTTAAGTTGAGGGCCGGTATTTTTTTGTCGATTGTTTTCTTGGTTTTTTTAATTAATATTAAACATCATAAATATGAAAAAGAGAATTTACTTTTCTCAGTTTAAGAAAGATAAAGTTTTAGAATTTGGTAAAACTATCCTCAGTTACTCACAAGAATTGGGTATTCCCATAAATGTCGGTTGTGGCGGATTGGGTATATGTTGCGAATGCAAAGTGAAAATAGAAAAAGGCATAGAGGCTCTTAATGATAGGACAAAAGTAGAAGAGAAGTTAGAGAAAAATGAAAGATTAGCCTGCCAGGCAGTTATTGAGAATGATGGGTATGATGTATATGTGAGTGTTATTCAAACCGGTTTTATAACTAATATACTGACACATGGGAAGAAGAGAAAGGAAATCTGTTTAAATCCGTTTGTAGAAAGAGAAGACAATAAGGTTTTTTTAGACGAAAAAGAAATAGATGATTATCGGGGCGGTATATTCGGTATCGCAGCTGATATTGGAACAACTACCGTTGTATTACATTTAATTAATCTCGAAGAAGGTAATATTGTACATACTTCCGCATTTGAAAACCCTCAAATAAAAATAGGCGGCAACAATGTTATAAGTAGAATTCAATTTGACGGAAGACAGCCCGGTGTGCTTCAATCTGATTTAATATCAAAAATAAATGAAGAAATAAAAAAGATGCCAGTCGGTGGACAGAAAATTTATGATTTTGTTGTTGTAGGCAACAGCACGATGAGGGATTTATTTTTCGGACTCAATGTTCAGAGACTTGGGGCTAGGCCTTTTAAATCCATTACGGAAACGGAAAAGGGTGCAGCTAACTTAAAGGTAAAGGCATCCGAACTTAATATTGACATAAACAAAAATACCGATGTTTACAGTCCTCCTTTAATTGGGTCTCATGTAGGAGCCGACGCGCTCGCAGTTAGTCTTTCATGCGGTGTGTTCGACGATATAGAAGAAAATATAATGTGCATCGATATAGGCACCAATAGTGAAGTAGTTCTGAAAAGTGATAACGGTATAATTGCGACTTCCTGCGCGGCAGGTCCTGCTTTAGAGCCCATGGCAGCATTACCCGGAGCTATTAGCAGATTTAGTATTATTAATAAAAAAGTAAGTTTTGAGACTATTGGCAATGCCGAACCGATTGGTATTTGCGGTTCGGGGATAATAGATATTTTAGCGGAATTAATTAAAAACGATTTAATGGATGAAGACGGGTATCTTAAGGACAAAAAAGATTTTGTAATAACAGATAATATTAAGATTACTCAACGGGATATAAAAGGAGAGAGTGGGTTTCTGTGGAGTAAGGCTGCAATCTCTCTTGGTATAAAAGCGTTATTGAAAGACGCTAATTTAACTACGGATGATTTAGACAAGGTCTATATTGCTGGTTCATTCGGTACTTATATAGACAAAGAAAACGCAAAAATAATTGGTCTTGTTCCCGATATTTCATCTGATAAAATAATACAGGTCGGTAATGCAGCAGCCCTTGGAGCAGAGGAGATGTTATTATGTCAGGAAATGAGGGGTTTAGCGGAAAATTTCGCGAACAAAATAAAACACATTCACCTTGAAACCATACCCAATTATGGCGAGAGATTGATGCTGGATGAACAGAAATTTAGAAGGCTTTCTTCCGAAAGCAGTTGAATTGTTGAATGGTTGAATGGTTAAATTGTTGAATCGTTGAATAGTAAAAAAAACATCTTTGTGTCTTCTGTGGTCTTTGTGGTTCAAGTTTAAGTGAATGAGTTAATGAGTGTATGGGTGGGTGGGTTGACTGTTCTTTACCCATTTACACATCTACTCATATACCCATCTACCTAATTTATCGTTTTCTCTATTTTTCGGATGTCATTGAAACCCGCAGAATCGTTCCTTCCTTGAATGATTACTAGTTTACCGTTAGCTTTTGTTTTGGTCTGCTTTTAATTTTTCTACCTCTTTCGAAATCTCTATTTCTTTTATTAAATTTCTTGTTGTTTGAGTAAGAGCTTTGATGTGAAAATGCCTTTCTGCCTCTTTATATACTTTATTTTTTGCTTCCTCAATTGAAGATTGAAGCTCTTTAAGTTTTTTCCCAGAAGGAATATTTAAATCATTATAGGGGATTTTTTTTAAAAAATTTTCGAATTGTCCGGCTAGCTCTTTGGGTAAAATGGGTTCATGTTCATTAAATAGATATAAAAAAAGTTTTTTTCCTTTTTCAATGTTAAAATCTTCTTCAAAAAAATATTGCATAGTCTTCTCTATGAGATCTTTTTTTATGTTTTCTATCTTCCTTTTAATATTGGCCCCTTTACTTCTAAGAGAGGCAATGGCTTTTTCTGTCTTTTCGTTTTTTTCCATATTTGCGTACTCATTATTAAATTCCTCTAATTGCTTTTCCGTGTTTTCTTGTTCATTCTGCAGCTCATTAATTCCCTCCTTTGCTTTTTGAACAACATAAGGATATGTGTATATATATAATATTATCTTTTTCATTAGCGAAGCTAAATTTGAATAACCTTTTAACTGAAGAGAATAAAGGGTATTTCTATACGTAGAAGTACGTTCTTTCCAAAAAAGATAAATCATTATAAGTGATATTACAACATAAGAAATAAATTGCGCAATATCTAAGACTTTAGACCAATTTATATGTATTCCGGCCTTTTTATTATCTATAGTATTTTTATATGCTAGCCCTTTTTTGTCGTCTAATTTGGTTTCTTTATTACTTTCGGATTTTTTAATTTTCTGTCTTATTATACTCGATTTTGTTTTCTCTAAATCATACTCTTCCTTTTGTTGAATTTCTTTTTCGGCAATTAAGAAGATAGGGAAAAGAATAAATAAGAGATAAAAAAATTTTTTTATATTAGCCTCCTTTCTAAAATTATAGAAAAAACAAGGACGTTTGTCAAGCCAAAGGATTTTTCGTGTTAAGGGAATTATCAAAGTCTCTTTTTAAGCTATAGTTTCGTGTTAAAAGAACAAAAAAACATTGGTGCTATTCGTGTGATTTTTTGTTTCTCTTTGTTTTCAAATTTACAATTTGCAATTTTCAACTTACAATTTACAATTAGGCACTAAGAAGTGTCGTGTCTTTCTGTAGAAAAATCCGTAATTTCAAAATTAGAATTACTACGCGGCGAGAATAATCCCATATCGGTATTATAGTAGGAAATTTTTCTTTAGTCAAGTCAAAAAAAGACCTTGACAAATAGAATCAAATTCATTAAGATAGGTTTTATAAAGACACTGAATTTTAACAAGCAAATGCATAAGAAATATTTTGTTTGAAAATTTGATGTCATCCATAGCCCGATTTGGAAATAGGTTAAAAGTTATATATTTTATTAGTAGAATTAAGTAATTTATGAAGTTTGAAATTTTTAGTTAGGTTTATTGTAATTAAAAGGAGGGTGTTATAAAAATCAAGCTTAGCGGAATTGGGTTGTTATCTATATTTCCGGTTATTCTGTTTTATCAAAGTTTCAGTGGAGGTTTTAAGCAATTTGGATCATATTGTACAATTTTTGGATCATATTGTACAATTTAAGGGGGGTATAAAGGGAAAATGTTTATCGATGTTTTTTTGTTTCATTCATCCAGTATAACTTATTTTAAAAACTCTAAGGAAAGGAGGTTTTAATGGAAGAAGCAGTAAGGGAAAGAGAATTGTGGCTCAAGTGGATTTTATATGGCTTGCTTGTGTTTATTGCGTTTTTTATGGTTACTCAAGATGCGAAAGCGGCGGTTACCGGAAAGATTGCTGGTGTGGTAAAGGACGCCCAAACAGGAGAGCCTCTCCCGGGAGCTAATATTGTTGTTAAGGGCACCGATTTGGGGGCTGCCTGTGACGCGGATGGTTATTTTTACATAATAAGATTAGAGCCGGGAACTTATAGTGTTCAGGCGAGGATGATGGGATATGCAAATGTTACGCAGACGGGTGTTAGAGTTATCTCCGGGCATACTACACCGCTTAATTTTGAATTAGGGTCTTCAGTTGTGGAAGGGGAAGGTATAACAGTCCAGGCTGAGAGAGAAGTTATAAAAATGGATTTGGCTGGGAGTTCTTTCTCTGCGGATAAAACTGAAATAGAAACTGTTCCTCTTATCTCAGACGTGAAACAATATCTTAACTTACAGGCCGGGATAGCAGGCTGGAGTATTAGGGGTGGCAGTCAAGGTGAGACCAAATTACTGACTGATGGGTTACTTCTTGTCGACCAGAGAGCAAACGAACCTATCATGATGCCCAACTTGAGCGAGATAAAAGAGGTTAGTGTGATGAAAGGAGGGTTTGCCGCAGAATACGCGAATGTTCGTTCAGGAGTTATAAATGTGATTACGAGGGAAGGTTCTCCCGGAAAATACGAAGGTTCCTTTGAATTCAGATATACTCCGGGTTATCAAAAGCACAGCGGTACATCTATCTTTGACCCTGATAATTATAATAATGCAGTGTTTTTATGGAATAAGCTGGATACTGGCTTTTTGGATATTGTGACGGATACGGCAGGTAATATTATTTCGTGTGATACGGTTATTAAATATGACAGCGTTTGCTGGAAAGGTCCTACTGACGTATGGGGTAGAAAAACTAGCCCGTTTTACGATACACTTAAATATGAACATTATCAAGCATTTAAGACATTTGGTGGATGGATACGTGTGGTAGGAAGAGACTCGAATATTACTACACCTGAAATGCAGCGTGATAGATTTATGTGGATGCGCCGTATTAATACACCCAGAAATGATTCTCTCTTATTAATCTATAACGGTGGTGATTCCATTTTTGCTCCGATTTATGAAGGTGATACTCTATTAGTAGGATATGAAAAGGTTGCTTATGATTTTAGTGATGAAGATAGGACTGGCGAATACGGCAATAAGCCGGCTTGGACCTTGGACGCTGGCTTTGGTGGTCCCGTTCCCGTTATTGGTAGTTATTTAGGTGATATGACATTTTATACTTCTTACAGGGACCATAATGAAACGTTTGCTATTCCGGACAGCAGGGATTATTACCGAGAACGAACGGCGAGTTTAAAGCTGACTTCTCGTTTTGGTAACTTTAAGGTAAATATGAGGGGTGCCTACTCAATTATTAATTCCCTTTCCCCGTACGGCGAGGGTCACATGTGGCAAGGGGATTATCCCGCGGGAGAAATTGGACAGGGCTACCTCCGAGACGGGTCGGATATGCTATTCTCCATTGGAAATTATGATGGAAGATGGCACGGCAGTAATAAATTGAATGGAGATCAACTGTACAGAGTAAATGCGTTAACCCCATTCGATATTAATTCCAAAATGTACGGTCTCACGCTGCAGCATGCTTTGAGTGAGAATACTTTTTATGATGTGCATTTGACTTATATACGCAGAGATAATGATGCTACATTCAATTATGATGTGCCAACTCGTATGATGGGAGATACAGTGGTGCTATGGTTTATGAAAGATATGGAATTGGGTAATACTAAATATCCTGTTGATAACATCCCTTATGGATGGGCTGACCCTCGATATGAAGACAACTATGGATCTGATGCTAGTGGCAAAGTGTCATTTGGTTTTGCCCATCAATGTGGAACCTACAATACTTCCTGGTCGGAGACCTACAGCACGAGTTTCGATATGAACTCACAATTAAATAAGTACAATCTGATAAAATTCGGTCTTTCGTATCAATATGATAAACTGCATGAATATTTTATTACCAATGATGGATGGTTCTGGCCGGCCCCTGGCGTAGACCCAACCGAGGATCATACTGAGGGTTATTATGTTAACTATGATGCATATCCTATCTTTGCAGGCGGCTATATTCAGGATAAGATTGAATTTGAAGGAATGTTTGCCAATTTTGGTTTGAGGTTCGATTACTCGGATCCAAATACCGAGTGGCCAGATACTACAGATAGATATTCGCTTTTCCTTTCTAATTGGTTTAAAGATTCTTTGTTTACTCAGGGTCCTGTGGCAGACGTGGCTCCTACTTATCAGATAAGTCCTCGACTTGGAATTTCATTCCCGGTATTGGAAAAAAGCAAGTTGTTCTTCAATTACGGTCATTTTTGCTCCCTGCCAGCCAACGAGAACAGGTATAAGATTATCTGGGGTGCAGGGAGTGATCCGATTAGTTTCCTGGGGAATCCGCGTCTTAAGATGGAGAGGACAGTTTCTTATGAGGTGGGTCTTGAGAGCAGTATAGCCAACACTTATATGGCAAGGATTTCGGGTTACTATAAGGATATAGATAATGAGAGTGGTCAGGTTAAATATTTAAGTTATTACGGAGATGTTAATTATACAACTAACGAAAATACCGGCTATGCTGATATAAGAGGTTTTGAATTTGAGTTTAGGAAAGACCATGGAAGATTTTTTACTGGGTGGGTAAATTATGATTACATGGTGCACACATCAGGAAGAATTGGACTAAGGCAAAATTATGAGGATCCGCTGTTACAGTCAAATGCAGCAGAGGTAGACCCCAAGGAGGATAGCCCCCTTCCGCGACCGGTTTTCAGGGCTCAACTTACATTGTTAGCACCTCAGGATTGGGGAATATTTTTAGGAGGTTATAATCTTTCATGTTTGTATCAGTGGAGAGCAGGTTACTATGATATGTTTAATCCTTATGGTGTGGAGTTTGATGAGGTTTTGCAAAACAATATCCAATGGCCAGCTACTCGTATTATGGATATGAGTATAAACAAGAATTTTTCGATCAGCGGTGTTACAGCTAATCTGTTTATGGATGTGCACAATATTTTCAACTGGGGGACTCTGAATTCTCAGGGCTTCGACCCTGGTATAACTGGTGGCATGGACCGAATTGCATATTTTAAATCCCTTCGTCTCGAGATCTATGATGAGGAAACTTTTGTGGATGATGAATCGGTAGTCGGTCCTGAAGAAGCCGGAGTTGAACCGGATCACGTTGGAGATTTGCAAAGTGCTGATAAACCATATATAAATAATCCCAATAGAGATTACCTTTGGTACCTTGACCCCAGATATGTGCAGTTTGGAATAAGGTTCTCTTTTTAGAAAAAAAGGAGGTTATTGAAAATGAAACAGAGGAAGTTATTAATATTGATATTTCTGCTGGTCTTTTTTCCCATGAGCGGTGTCCATGCCCAGATTGTTAAATTGGTCAAAGTGGGAAAAACTGAAGCCAGGGTATATGACCACGGCTGTTACAGCAGTGAAGTTTATGATTATGGTGTGATTGCGTACTATAGAGGCAGTTACTGTACCGTGGAGCAGGAGTATTCTAATACAAACTCGTGGCCGGGAGCGCTTCTTAAAGATGCCGGATTGCTTTTTGGGGCTCGAAACTGGGTGGATACAACCGGACAAATATGGGATGCTTGTATTACAGGAAGTTGCGCTCGTTTACGTGACCTTGATATTTATCAATTTGCTGTTCCGGATGAAGGGGGTTTGACAATACGCAGGTATATGAGATATCCTCTTCCGCAGATAATTGTCGATGGAGATCATTGTGGGGATCCATTTCCTATGTCCGGAGATGAGGTGGCGCCCGAAAAAATATGGGGAACTGCCGATGTAATGGTCGAGTCTAATGTCAGGCTATCGATGGGTCTGGATGTCAAACAGAGAGTGTTAGCCTGGAGTCAGCCCGGACATGATGATTACGTTATATGGGATTGGACATTTGTAAATACGGGTAATGTAGATAGGGATCCGGAAATAGAACTTCCGGGACAGACATTAGATAGTGTTTATATTGCCAGAGTTACCGAGGCTATGATAAACGGTACTGGGGCCAATAAAGTGCTTCCTACCTTTGCAGGAACAACAGAAAAAGAAGCCCATGACAATAGACTTTCCTATCCTCAGGATGATGATTCCCTTCGAATTGATTATGTTACTCCTCTTAGAGCAGGTGGTTTAACGAGAGATAGTTATGGTTTTAACGCTTCAGCTAATCAGTGGAGTATCCTGACCGGAGCCCGTTTTGCGGGCACGGCGACTTTATTCGCTCCTAAAAGTATTGATATTCCGCAGAATTATCCCATTTCAGATATTGCCGCGAGTAATGACCCGGCTCAGCCGTCAATGCATACAAGTATGCTGGCTGAGCCCAGCTGGATTTTATTACACAATGGAATATTGGCTGATTTTAACACAATGGAACCCTGGGAACACCTTGATGCTTATGAAGTTATGAAGAAGGGAGTATTTGGTATTGACACAACAATTCCTAATTTTGAAGAGTCTTATTATATGGATAGTCTTTATGATGTTTACGATACTACCGCCAGCGGTGCAGCTACTTATTATGAACAACCTGTGGATAGATGGGGAGAGCTAGACCCGGATAGGGGATATGCCTTTGCCTCAGAAATCACGTGGATGAGATTTGATGTGCAGGGTCATTGGTCTATAGGACCTTACCAGATGGAATTCGGGGATACTCTGAGATATGTCTTTGCCTATGTAGGTGGTGCCATAAGCAGGAAGAGTTCATATCTTGCCGGAGAAGCCTGGGATAATGGTACAGCTGCTTCTTACGGCTGGTTAGCAGAATTAGATTCTGCTCAAATGGTAGAAGAGTTGAGGAAAAGAGATCCTATATTCAATGTATATTATACGAATCCAAGGTTATCGCCTGCACCTAACCTTAATGATATAGCGAAGGACCTGTTGGTGGCATCAGGCAGGGATTCTCTTTTCAATAACGGGATGAACGCACAGAGAAACTTTAATATGAATTATGAGATACCCGAATCTCCTGCACCTCCTTCCGTTTTTGAAGTTACTTCCATGCCCGATATGATAAGGCTGACATGGAGTTACGACCCTGTCTATCAACCTTCGGATATTGCAAAGTTTAAAATCCACAGAGCTTTAGGCGGCTATGTATATGAGAAGCAAGGAGATATAATTACAGGTGACTGGCAATTGATCGACTCTGTTGATGGGACTGAAGACGTATATGAAGATACGGGTGTTACTCCGGCTGTTGATTACTACTACGCGGTTACAGCCGTAAGCTCTTCAGGAGTTGAAAGCGGAATGTTTTTGACAATGACTAAAATAGCGGCAAATTTACAAAGTTATCCGGGTCCCGATCTCGAATCCGTAAGAGTTGTTCCAAATCCTTTGAATGCTAATTCTTTGGGACGTTACAGTGAAGGAGATGGACTAAAACTAACCTTTGTCGAGTTACCTCCCCAATGCACAATTACTATATTAACAGAATCGGGAAATCTGGTGACAACCATCGATCATACTAATGGAAGCGGAACGGAAATATGGCAAGCTCGTAATCAATTTCTTCTTACGGATTCCGATCAGCAGCCTATGAGTGGTATTTATATAGCTCATATCGAGACTCCGGGTGGCGAAAACGTTTCCCGTAAGTTCGTAATAGTTAGATAAGGGGGAGGAAAGATGAAGAAATTTATTATTTTAATAACTCTATTGATATTTGTTCTTTCATTTAATGTTAATGCGGCTACCAAGGTTGCCCAGACAGGCTGTGGATTTTTGGA
>Ga0315555_1001006_pt1 | contig 20462 bp, 19 predicted proteins | sample SalMarSW160380MG_FD_202113 | JGI IMG/M metagenome (GOLD analysis project Ga0315555, IMG submission 202113) | Salt marsh sediment microbial communities from the Plum Island Ecosystem LTER, Massachusetts, United States - Salt Marsh Sediment SW1603-80 ... | reverse complement strand
GTCGAGGTCAACAGCCTCTACGAGAGCGACCCTGCCGCCTTCGACGGGTACGTGGCCGCCTACGCCGAGATGTACGACGCGATCAAGGCCGCCTCCCCGGCCACTCTCGTCTTCCCGATCTTCCAGCTCGAGGCGATGAAGGGCGCCGGCTACCTCACGGGAAGAAGCGCCGGGCGCCAGCCACAGTGGGCGCTGCTCGAGAGGTTCGCGGGGCGCATGGATCTGGCCGCGTTCACCACCTACCCGTTCTTCGACTTCCCGTCTCCGGCCGGCATGCCGGACGACTACTACGCCGAGATCGCAACTCACACCTCGGCCCCAATGGCGTTCACCGAGATCGGCTGGCCGTCCGCGCCGCTCTCCGCGGCGCCCGACTCCGAATACGGTGGCAGCCCGGACGAGCAGGCCGCCTTCGTCAGGCGGTTCGCCGAGCTGACGGGGGACCTGGACGTGCGCGCCGAGCTGTGGTCCTTCCCGAACGACCTCGGCTCCGACTTCGGCAACACGGCCTTCGAGAGCGTCTCGCTGCGGGCCAACGACGGCACGGCCAAGCCGGCACTCGCGGAGTGGCAGGCCCTGGCACAGGCTCCCTGCGGCTGAACGACGAGCCGAGCCTGCCGGCCAGGCCGGCTGCTAAGGACCGACGTCGGGCCGGTACGGCGCCTGGTCGTCGATGTTGCCGACGAACTGGGGGAGGCGCCGGTGACCGAGCTGCTGGCGGATCGCCTGGTTCTCGCCGTTGTGATACCAGTAGTGGTAGATGACTCGCTGCAGCAGGTTGCCGTAGCTGACCTCGAGCGGGCGGCCCTTGCGGATGGGATGGGCGAACATCTCCTCGACGGTCAGGGTGTCCAGCCAGGGGTCGGCCGCCTGGGTGATGGCGCGCCACTTCCTGAGCATCTCCGAGAGGGGCGGCGTGCTACCCGGCGCCAGGTAGGCGAAACGCTCGGCGATGTCCGGGTAGGGCATCTGGCCGTGGGCGAAGTCGAGGAAGTAGCGCTGCTCCTGCCAGGCGAGATGGCCCACGTTCCAGCCGATCGAGTTCGTCGGCCCCAGGCGCACGCGGGCGTCCTGGGCCGAGACGCCCCGCAGGCCGCGGAGGAATTCGGCCCGGGTGAACCGAAGCTGGACGACCAGGGGATGCGGCGTGGACACGGGATCACCTCGGGTTGGGCGGCCTGATTGGCTGCGGCCGGCGATCCGGCCCGGCCTACCCTACTGCCCGAGGGGCGGTTTTGCTATCATTCCGTGGCCTCTGGCGGGCACTCGACCCATGGCGGTCGGGCAGCCCCCCAGCGGGCCCTTCGGTCGGGGCGTGGCGCAGCTTGGTAGCGCGCATCGTTCGGGACGATGAGGTCGGAGGTTCAAATCCTCTCGCCCCGACCATTTACGGGTAGACGCAACTCCCCCGGCAGGACCGCCCCCACGCCGTATCGCGCCGCGTGCGCGCTCAGCGTGAAGGCCATCTCCTGCAGCCCGAGCACGTCGATCCGATCGAACAGCGCGGACGCCAGCAGCTGTCGGCCCTTCCCTCCCCTGGCCCTGGCCCAGGTCTTGGGCAGCTCGCGCAGGTACTCCACGGCCTTGTCCGCGGGCACGGCCTCCACGTCAGCCGGCGCCTGGATTGCGGCCTCTTCGCGGTCCAGCGCGGCCATGGCCTCCGCCAGGGCGGCCGCGTCGCGATCTCGCACGTAACGGTCCAGCGCCCGCTGACGCTCCCGGGCGATCCGCTCCAGCTCCGCGCGGTTCGGCCCGGTTGCGAGCGTCGCGTTCTGGCCGACAACGGCCGCCAGCTGGCCGGCATCGAGCGACACCCGATCGAGCAGCCTCTCGACCACCTCCTCGTAGACCTCCATGTGGTAGGCGTGGCCGTTGGTCCGGCCACGTCCGGTCCGCTTGCCGGTGGGCGCCGCGGCCACGAACTGCCCGCACGGCTCCCGATGCCGGTAGTAGCCAGTATCGCCGGTCAGCCGCTTGCCGCACGCGGCGCAGTAGAGCTGGGCGAGTGCGTACGGCCGCCGCGGATCGGCAAGCCGCCCGGCACGAGTGGCGCGCATGAGCCGGTGATGCCGGACCGCTTCCCAGGTCTCACGGCTCACGATGGGCGGCCAGTTGGCCTCGCGGCCGCCACGTAGCCGCCCGACGTACAGCGGCGAGGTCAGCATGCCCCGGACCGTGAACAGCGGCAGGCCGGCCATCCGGGCCACGTCCCGGTCAACGTACCCGGCCGCTGCCAGCTCGAAGACCCGTCGAACCTGGTCGACCCGGGACGGGTCCGGCTCCAGGAGCCTGGCCTCGTTTCGTCGGAAGCCGTACGGCGGATGGCCACCCGGATCCCGCTCCCGGTCCAGCTTGGTGGCGTAGCCCTCGTGGATGCGCCGGGCGAGCCGGCGGCTGTACCGTTCCGCGTCCTTGGCCTCGTCGACGAGCTGGTCCCAGTGCCGCTCGCTGCTGGAGAGGATCTCCTCGTCCGCGAAGTACACGGCCACGCCGGCCGGGTGGAGGGAGTCCTCCAGGAGGTTGAGCGTCTGGCGCAGGTTCCGCTGCCAGCGGGAGACGTAGCCCACGAGCAGGATGTCGAACTCGCCACGGCGAGCGGCCGCCAGCATCTCCGCCATCTGAGCCGAGAGGTACACGGTCCGGCCGCTGTGGGCGGCCCGCCACTCCAGGCCCGTGTCGACGAGGCCGAGCGCCCGGATGGCCCGGTCCTGCTGATCCCGCTGGGCATCCGGGCCGTAGCGGTCGAACTGCCCGGGCGTGCTCTCCCTGATCCACCGGGCGGCCCGGAGACCTCGCAGTTCTTCGACAGTTGCCACCAGTCGCCTCATCCGTGCCGGCCCTCCAGGACCCGGAGCCGGCCGCGCCTGGCGGCCTGCTCCGCTCGTTCGCGCTCGTACCGATCCCGCACGAGTTGGGCCAGGGCGATGACTACCGGATCCATTGCCGGATTGTCGCGCCAGAGACGACGGCTATCCATACCCGAATCGGCAGCTGGCGCGAGCACGAGCACCCGGATGGACGGCTCCCCTGCCCCAGGGGGACTCTTTCCCGGGCCGGCAGCGCGCCCGGGCGCCCCGGGCGAACGGGTCATCGGACGGCTCCGTCCGGGTCGCGTGCCCCAGGGGGATCGGCCGGCAGTAGCGGCAGCTTGTCGGCCCAGGCCGGCAACGGTTGGCCCTCGATCTCCCAGGCAAACACCCAGCGGTCGCCGTTCGGGCCGTGAGCCGACCGGGCCAGCCCGCGCCGATGCACACCCCACCAGCGGCTGGCGAGCAGGCCCTCCGCAAGCCGGGCGATCTCCTCGCTCGGGGCGCGGACGCGGAACCGCTTGACGCTGCGGTCGCTGTACGGGAGGCCGGCGAAGCGCGGGTCCGCGGGATGGAGCACGGGGGGCCGTTCGTGGCGGTTCATGCTGGCTGCCGCCAATCGCCGCGCCGCCGGCGCGGCAGGTCTTCGGCCGGGTTGGCCGCCCACAAGCCGGCCTCGATCCCCCGGTCGAAGAAGTAGCGCAGGACGGCGGCCCGCCGATCCCATCCGGGCGGGTTGTCGGCGGCGCGAGCGTCCAGGTAGGCGATCACGTCGGCCCGAGCTGAGCGCGACGGATCCGGCCAGGCCGCCAGGAAGTCCGCCACGTCCCGCCTGTAGACAACCGCGCTTGTGGCCCGCAGCCCCGGACCAACGAGCCCCAGGAGGCTGTTTCCGCCATCGAAACAGACCTTCGGCCTCCCGCCTGCAGCCACCTCCAGCTCAGTCATGTCGCGCCCCCTACACCGCGCCCTGCGAGAGGGGCGCATGGGGGCGATAGCCCACGAGACTGCGCAGCCACCGCACCGGTCGCCGCAGCTCGAACCGCGCAGCCCAGTTGTCGGCGACCACCTCCCTCACGGTGAGACCCCGCCGCGCAGCGTCGATCGCCGCGTGAGCCGGTACCGCGTCCGCGATCCACCAGTCACGCCACCGCGGATGGCGCTTCCGCTTCTCCCACACGCACCAGTTCCGAGACCAGCGGACCCGGCGGAAGTAGGGCGGCAGCTTCACGGGCTCGGCCCCGTCAGCGCCGGCGGCGGTCAGATCCTTGGCCAGGTACTTGGCCAGGTAGCGGCTCAGGTTCGGGTTCGAGCGCCGGATGTCGGCGATCTTGCCGAAGCCAGACTCGGCGGCCGCTCGCGAGAGCCAGGCCTGGGGGATGAAGGGACCGCGGTACACCACGTGGATATGCGGCGAGCCACGCTTCTGCAGCTCGACCACGCCCAGGTACTCGATCCGCCCGAACCGCCTTTCGAGCCGCATCCGGAAGCGCTTCCACCGCGCGGCGAACTCGGCCAGGCTGTCCTCGGGATCCTCGTCTCCGGGCGCCGTCAGGGTGAAGAACCGGCAGCTGCCGAGCCTCATGCCGGCCCGAATGCGCGCCACCGTTGATCTGACCTTCCGCGCCCCGCAGTACTGACAGCTCCACCTCTTGCAGCGCATCCCGACTACGCAGCATTCGGAGCCGCTCACCCCCACCAGCGAGAAGTTGCCGCAGCCCCTCATCGGCCCGCCCTCCGCGAGAGCCTCGGGCCGCGTGCCGAGTTTCTATAGGCCGGCGCCCTGGCGGGCCGCCGGCCCTCAAGTGAAGGTCGGCGCTCGTTTCGAGGGCGAGCGGGAGGGCTCACCGACCGCTGCCCCCGGCTGCGCGCGCCGCCTTCTGAGCGGCGGTTCTGGCCGCCTCCTCGCAGCGCCTGCACCGGAAGCGGAGACCGCGAGACCTGCTGCGCCACATGTGGCCACATCGAGCGCATACGCGCCACGCCGGCACTCGCGGCAATCTGGTAGTGACAGACAAGCTGTCGCGTTGCTGCGTCATGAGTGCGCTTGCCTCCCTTCGGCGGGTCGTACACGTGAGATTCGTTGAGACCATCCGGGGAGAACAGGCCGAATCGGCGAACGAATCGGCGAACGCGGGAGAATGGCCACCATGGGACGAGGGCGCATACGTCTCTACAGGTACGTGGTGGCCTACGAGCTGGCGTCAGATGGCAGGCTCATACCCTTGGGCCCACCACAGAGTCGGGTACCGGCAGCTGGCGAGGCACGCCTGTACCGTGCAATTGCGGGCTGCGCGAAGGCAGACGACGCGGCGATCGTCGCGCTGGCGTCGCGTTACGGGCCCCTTGGTCCCACGGCGTCAGGTGGCACGCTCGAAGACGAGCGCCTACTGGGCTATCGCCTGGGTATCAGCTGCAGCGACCTCATCGCCGACCTGGGGGAGCTTGACCGCTGGCTTGCCTCGGGCGGGATGTCCGTAGCAGTCCCTGCCCGATTGGCCCCGGCCGCGCAACTCCTAGTTGCGGTGGCACAGATGGACCCCCAGATCCTGGAGAGCCTGCTTCACGGCACACAGGGCGCGGCTCTACCTGCCGAGGAGCGGGCCCGGACCCGCCAGGGCCTTTGGAGTGAGGGCTTGAGTGCCCTGGCTCGGCATGACGCCCTGCTCTCGGCCGCCGACCATCCATTCTGCGGCGACGAGCCTGCGCACGTGGCCGTGCCGGCTGGTGTTACACAGCATAGGCTTCGCCTGGCTCGACAACTCCTCATCACCACCTTCGGCGCGATGGGTGGCGAGGGCGGGCTCGGCGCTGTATATGAGCCTGGTGGCCTCGCAAGGTGGGCCACATTGCTGAACCTCTACTCCAGCGTCCAGGAGACGCCGGTCTTGACACCCGAGAGCGCCGACGCCTGGCGCACGGCCGCAAGTGAGCTTGCCATGTGGCAGACCGTCGTCAGACTACTGAACGCGCCAAAGGTCGGCCAACAGGCCGGGCCGCAGCTCAGGGAGGCTTTGCTGGGCCTCCAGCGCTACGCAGCGATCGACCAGCAGGACTGCACCCGCCGCGGCGTCGCCGAGGCCGACGCGGCCGATCGGCTCAGGATCGAGGCCGAAGCGCTGCTCACGCTACGCCTGCAACAGGTAGGCGCATGGCCGTTCCCCGAGGGGGAGGCCGTCGGCACGTTCGCCCGGGCCTTGTGGTCCCTGTGGCCCAGGATCACCGGTCACCAGCCATCGCGGCGTTGCCGGTGGCGGGAAGGGTGCCAGCGCCTGCTGCCGGATCATGGGCACGGCAATCGCCGTTACTGCGAGGAGCACCGAAGAGAAGCGGCGCGGCAGCGCGCTCAGCGGAACCGCGACCGAAAACTGGCCGAAAGATAGAGCAGAGCCCTCGCTACTGGAACCCCCACCGCCGGCCACCGGGCATGACCTCGGTGCACAACGCCAGCATCGGAGCATGCTCGGGCTCCCCAGCACGCACGATGGTGAAGACGAACTCCTCCGGAGGCTCGACGCCAGCCTCGATCTGGATGATGTCGCCTGCGTCTGCTCGTGCGCGGAATTCGGACGATGTGATTCGGAATTCATCGCGCTCTTGGTAGTAGTAGATGCGAACAGACTCCTCCATCGAATCTGCGTGCCCGAGTGACCGGAATCGGCAGACTGCATGCCGCTCCCAATAGTCCGAGCCCTGACGGGTGCTCCTCACGAATGAGTCAGGCCAATCCCAGAAGAGTGGGGCGAGGAAGAGCGATTGCACGGACAGCCGCAGCTCGCCGGGAGTCCGCGGCTGGCGCAGGAGATTGGCAACGACTAGGATGCGGTCGACCTCAACGCCAGCGATGTCCGTGGGGCTGACGGTCTCTGCTCCGGCCGGGACGGCGGGCAGGAGTCGAGCCTGGCCTGGTGCGGGTCGTGTAGCCGGTGCGACCTCGCGCACCAGCCGCTCTACCAGCCGTTTTGCCTCATCAGAAAGAGGGGGCATGACCGCGGGCGCAACGCCGCCGGTGGCCGGCCGGCGCGGGCCAGCTCGATCCTCAAGGGCCCTACGTCCGACTCGTTCGTGCGGAATCCGGAAGTCAGCAGCCGCCTGAGTCAACTCCCCCATGGTGGACACGGACCTAGCAGCAGCTTCGAGGCGGCCAATTGTGACTTCGAGGCTACCGAGGTACGCATCCATTCCGAGATCAGCGCCGTGAAGATAATTGGCCACTTCAACGTTGCGGACCAGGCCGCCGCGGGTCATGTTTCCACTTCCGACAACGCTCGCTGCAGCCGTGGGGCCTACGTACCAGAGCCACACCTTTGGATGGAACCCATGAGAAGGCGAGCGGTATACGTAGAGCTGGACGCCCGCCTGCAGCAGCGCGACCAGGCCCTCGTAGGTCGTGATCGCGTGATCGACGGCGCAAACGAGGGAAGCCTGGTGCCCTCGCTGCGTGAACCGCAGAAGCTGCTGATAGAGCAGCGCCGCGCCCGACAGCTGAACGTACGAGACAGCCGCCCTCAGCCTGGTTGTCGCTCGATCAGTGAGCAGACGGTCAACGACGCTATAGAGGGTCTGGTCTGGGTTGTGGATCAGCTCTATCGGCACGCGGATCCCTCGTCCAGGACCCTGAGCGGCCCCGGTGCTCAAACAAGAGAACTCGCTCGGAGTCCATCGCGTTTCTCTGGTGGACAGTCTCCGGTGCACCATAGCTCGTCAGGCGCTTCGAGAAATCCCCCACCAGAGCAAAACCCGCTTGCTCGGCCAAGGTGACGCACAGGTCAGCGGTAGGCACAACCTCGAACGTGCCACCGGGGCCAGCGACTGTGTTGTCGCCAACGACCAATACGAACGGGCCGCCAGGCCGCAACACCATCGCCACCTGGGCGATCACGACCCTCATGTCCCTGAAGTACGCATAGAGCAGTCCCGGTGTTCTGCGCTTCCGGAAACCAGCTGTCGGCTCCCTCGCCGCAGCAAGGGATCTATCGAGGAGCCGCTGGAGAGGCATCGGCACCCAGGCAGGCAACCCATCGCTGCTGGTGAGGACCGCGTCATAAGCCTCACGCTCCTTCTCGGTTATCTCCCTATTCCCGATCAACCTGCATTCAACGTCACGCTGCGAACTCGCCTCAAGCAAGCCGAACAACCGCAGCGAGAGACGGTCGGTGTCTATGTACGGAAGTGCGCTCGCATAGGGAGGGGAGGTGATGACCGCATCAACCGCCCGAACGCCGAGTCCGTTCAATGTGGGGACCATCGTCCTCGCGTCACCCGTGAGCGCGAAACTACGGCCGCACTTGCCGATCGGTGCGAGCCCGGCCTCCTCCAGCGCTTCGATCTCGGCGAGAAGATCGTCAAGGGCTCGCCAGAAGAGTGGAGCCAAGGGGCTGGGGTCATCCTTGCGACGCCCTACCCGAAGCTGCCTGGGATCCTGATACGACCCGGCCCGTAGCACCGAGGACAGAACGACCTGGACCGCTCGCGCAGCCAACGGATTGGGGGCATGGGAGAGGGCACCCATCACCTGGCGGAGGAAGCGCAGATTCTCCTCCGGGAACCAGCGCTCCAGGTAGGTTTCGTCGGGCAGGGAGCCGACCTCGTGTCGCCGGCGGACATAACGGAGGTCACGTCGTAGGTTGGCAGAGGTCACGTGTAGTAGCTGAAGCTTGGTATCGGAGACCAGCACCGCCATGGGATTGAGGTCCAGGCCGATGCCTTGGGCTCCGGCCATCGCCGCCTCCAGCAGAGTGGTGCCGCAGCCTGCAAACGGGTCGAGCACCACAGATCCGGCTCCAACATGGGCCACGTTGAGCAACGAGCGCGCTAGCTGAGGGTAGAACTTTCCCTTGTATGGGTGGAGGCCATGGAGGGCATGCGAGGTGGTCTTGTGACCACCACCCCCCGCAGCCACCTCCAACCGATGCTGGCGGGTCGGTAGGGTTCTGGAGCCCACGACTATGGCCCTGGCGAAACTGAGGCGATCCGCAAGGAGCTCCGCATCGCCCTCAGAAGCCGCATCGATGCGGATTGTCCCTCCATCGCGCTGACCGCGGCCGCGCGACAAAGCCTGAGCCTCAAGGAGTGCCAGCTCTTGCTCGAAACTCTGGAGCCTCCAGCGAGGCGGCAACACGGTGAGCGTGGGAGTAGTCATCTCTGGAACACCAGGACGTGCTCTTCGTTCAGCCGAGCGTCCGAGAGATTGAACGCCCTCCGATGACGGGCAACCCGCCGCACCCGGCTCAGTTCGAGCGTGAAGCCGCGATGTGTGACGGCGTCGGTCAGCACCTGGGCCGAGTCCACCAGTTCGCCGCGGTACTTGCCAGAACCGACGATGCATAGCACCCGCCCACCAGGCCTCAGCATGAGCCGGAGTGCGTCGAACGCACGGCCCATGTCGTCTGCCCAACTGGAACCATCCGGCTCATACCGCAGGTGTGCTCCTATCTCGTTGGGCTTGACGGGCCTTGGATCGAAGCCCAGCCAGAACATCCTGAACCGGTGGTACAGGTGATAGTCGAAGGTGTTCGGGTAGGGCGGTGAGAAGCACGCGAGCGCGGCCCCGCGCACCCCACTGACGGTCGCAAGGTGGCGCGCATCCGCCACTAGGAACTCGGACCGCCGGAGCGGCCCCTTCGCGGCCAGCTCAGCAGCCATGCCGAGACCTCGGGCGAGGCGTCGGCGGAAGAGGTCCAGGACCGTCTGGCCGCCCACCTCGCGGTCGATCCGCCTGTACCGCGTCTCGGACTCCTGGCGGGAGACGGCAACAACGCAGGACGAGAAGACGGTCTCAAGGAACGGACGCGCGAACCCGAGAGCGCGCAGCTCACTCCGTAGGTACACAAGCTCCGCAATGGCCTCATCAGAGAACCAGTAGGCGAGGTTCGGTATGGGTGGGGCTTGCGCCACGAGGTCAGGGGACGGGGTCACAGCCCGCAGCTGTTGCAGCCATTCCACCAGCGTTCGCCGCTCGGCGCTGTCGGGCACCAGGCACTTGCCTTGGGCAACCAGCACGGCCAAGGGATTGATGTCCGCCGCAAGCGTCTCTCGTCCCGCTGCCAGAGCCTCCAGGGCCGTGGTCCCGCACCCGCAGAACGGGTCAATCACAAGGTCCCCTGGTGCGGTCAGCTCCAGGATCGCCGCCCGAGGTACGTCGGGGATGAAGCGGCCTGGCCACGGATGAAGTCCGTGCGTCAGACCACGCTCCGTGGACAACGGGAAGTCCCAATCAACAGCAGCGAGCCGGTCTATGGCGCCGTGGACCTGCGGCACAGTCGCCCCATCCGCCGAGGGCGCGGGCTCGGGCCAGAACTGGCCCTGCGCTGCCGCCTTGGACTCAATGGCGTGTTCGCCTGAGATTCCGCTCACTCCTCTCCTCGCTATGGCAATCCTACGCCTGAAGGTACACGACGCCGTGTCAGCTCGCGTGTCACGGCCGCAGAACGATGTCGTCTGTGCCGCTCGTCGTATGCTCCCGCTACCCGTCCTGCGCCGGAATCACAGGGATCTTCCATAGCTCAACCCGAAGGGTGTTGGTCGCGACGGCGAGATGGGACCAGGAGGCGCTGGAAGTCGGCGCGGAGGGCCGGCAGCTGAGCCATCCCCCCTGCCCCAACAGCTCTGAGGACCCGATCGAGCGGCCACCGCGCCAGCGCTCCCTGGCGCGCGAACAGGACGCCCAGCCCGTCAATTGCGTATTCGTCGTCCCAATCGAGTAGCACGTAGCCGAGAAGCTGAAGAACCCAGTTCTGATCGAGCCGGGCGTCTACTGTCGTCTTTATCTCCACGAGCCGGTGATCGAGGATGAGGTCAGCGTCGGCACCCTCCACATACTGGCTGCCCGCGAAGTTGGGGTTGAGGACGATCGGGCGGGTGAAGTAGTCGTGGAGCGCCTCATGGCAGCCCCACGACAGCCGGGCGATGTCTCGGACCCGTTCGTCCGGAACGACAGCGAGCACCTCCTTGGCCGTGGCTTCCCCTGGCAACCTGGCCAGATACGATTTTGGCCATACGTAGCCGATCCGGAACACCTCGTCATAGAGGCCAAGGACGTAGCAGTAGCGGGCCAGTCGCAACTCCTCCGGCGCCGGCAGCAGCCGCTGCGCCGGCGGGTGGCGCTCAAGGAAGCGAGCGAAGGCGGCGAAGAAAGCGGCTGGTGCAAGGGACTCCGCCTTTGGCCAGCGCAGGAACTCACCGTCTCGATCCGGTCTGTACTCGCTGAGAAGTCGGCCCGCTTGGGCCGCGGCAGCCATAGTCGCGCCCTCCCAGGCCACCAGGCCCTCAAGCGGCCCTGGCTCCCAGTACAAGCGGATGCGGTAGTCGAGCGCCACGCCGACCGTGGTGGAGGCGCGTCCAGGTGGCGCGATCGTCCTGCCGGTCATGTCGGGCAGCGAGTCGCGCAGATCCTTCAGCGCATCGCGCATGTCCGGGAAGTGCTGGCCCATCCAGAGCCGCACCAGACTGTGCGGGTCGCTGACAAGAGAGGTAAGCGACATGCAGGTTCCCTCAGCGCTGGACGGGTCGCAGACATGTCAATCTTCGCACTGCGCCCCGGTGCTGCGCGCCCCACACACAAGGGTACGAACCTTGCGCGATCGACGCCGCCCTGCGCCAGCCTCTCATAATGGACCTGGCAAGCCGCAAGGTCACTGGGCCGGAAGGGGCAATGCAGCAGACACGCCGCCCAAGACGTCCGGCAAATTCCGCCGGCAGGGGCTCGACGCTTGGCGACATGGTCCGGCGGTTCGGGCTTTCTATGAAGGACAAAGGCGCACGGACGTGGTTCCGCAACCGAATTGCGAACCAGCTCCTCCATTCGCAGGCTTTCTCGAGCCGGTCCGGCTTTGACATCGACGACTATGCGTTCGGGCTGGCAACACACCTCGGAGTTGCCTTCAGTCCGCGGGCCGTATCAGCCGCCAGCATCGTCGGCGAAGGCGGTGCCATGAGTGTCTACCTCCCAACTTCATTCTGGGAGTTCCTCTCGGCCGTGGAGTACCTGACCGGGGCCTTCCCGGCGGCGTACGCGTCCGTACTCTCGGAGCTTGTCGAGGACGCCCTCGTGAACGCCCCCGGGCCTCTCGGTGTTAGGTGGGACAAGGATCGGTTCATGCCGAGTGCCGCGCCGGAACTTGACAGGCCGCTGGGAGCAGAGCCTCTGGAATGGCTGGAGAACGCCAAGCTCAACGGAGCCGCGCGTCCATTTGACCTCGCGCTTCGCTCGCTCATTGGCGCGGAAAATGCCCCGCCCAAACGCCGCGAGGCCATCAAGTACGCCTACGAGGCTTTGGAGGCCGCAGCTCAAGCGGTGTGTGGCAACAAGAGGGACCTCAGCGGCAACCGTGAGTCCTTCCTCAGCCGCGTTGAGGTTCTTCCGGCTCTTCGAAGCGGGCTCGACGAATTCATCAAGTTCGCGAATCCCTACCGTCATGGGCAGCATCCAGAACCCGCCCCCGATCCCTCCTACGCGTGGGCTGAGGGCTCTGTCTACCTGTGCGGCATCTTCCTCAGGGCAGCATCGATCCAGATGAGAGCGCCGGAGGACGCTGGTCAGGCTGGCGCGGAAGCCGACTCCACGAGGGCACCACGATCACGACCGACACGAGCTGTGAAGAGATAGCCGGCGGGCGACCATCTCGACAACAGTGGTCGCACACTACACTGGGTTTCGTCGTGCCCTCGGGCCAGGAATCCGAAAGAGGGCTCCACGTGCTGACTGTCGTCCGGCGGCGTCCCACCCTTCGCCTGATTCACGGGCCGATCGTTCGACTAGCGCGCCTCGGGTTGCCTGCCGTGCTCGGCCTGGTGGCCGCCTGCTCATCAAGCTCGCCAAGTCCCTCGGCGACCTTCACCTTGACCCCTACGCCAACTCCATCCGCTTCGCCCGCACGAATCGGCCAGTTCGTCTCGACTGGCTCCATGGCGACTCCTCGCAATGGCCACACCGCCACCCTTCTCCAGGACGGCCGGGTCCTTCTCGTCGGCGGGCACGACGGCGATACACGACTCGCGTCAGCTGAGCTGTACGACCCAATGACCAGGCTCTTCACGGCGACAGGTTCCATGACCACCGAACGCGACAAGCCCACGGCGACACTTCTCTCCGATGGACGGGTGCTCGTTGCGGGCGGCAACGCGGACGGTCCGACCCGCCTCGCATCAGCTGAGTTGTACGATCCTCAAACGGGCACGTTCCGCCCCACCGGATCGATGTCCGTGGCTCGTGCTTCCCAGACAGCGACGCTACTGCCCGATGGGCGGGTGTTGATCGCGGGAGGCTACAATGGCCCGTCAGTGGCGCTGGCCACGGCCGAGGTGTACGACGCTGGGACCGGCTCCTTCAGCCCCGCTGGCAACATGACCGTGGCCCGTTACGGCCACACGGCGACACTACTGCCGGACGGCCATGTACTCGTCGTTGGGGGCGTGGGCGTCAACTCAATAGTGCTCGCTACAGCCGAGATCTACGACCCCCAGACAGCTAGGTTCGAGCGGACTGGATCCGGCATTGACATCACCGACCATACGGCCACGCTCCTGCCGGACGGCCGGGTGCTTGTGGCTGGCGGTACCGGCTCATCCGCGGTCCTGGCCGCCGCCGAGCTGTACGACCCGGCAACCGGGGCATTCGCTGGAACCGGGTGGATGGCCGGGCCTCGCTTCTCGGGCGCGGCTACGCTCTTGTCCGACGGCCGGGTACTCGTCGCTGGGGGCTTCGGCCCGGGCGCCAAGATGCTCGACTCGGCCGAGCTCTTTGACCCATCTGTGGGCCGGTTCAGTCCTGCCGGTTCCATGGCTACCGCGAGGGTTGGCTGCACCGCCACGCTCCTAGCTGACGGCCGGGTGCTCGTGGCAGGAGGCAGTTCCGATGGCGGCCCCTCGGCCGAGCTGTACGAGCCATAGACGAGTAGAAGAGGCACACAGGGAATGGCCGCTAGTCCGAAACCTGGCTCAAAGGGCACCGCCATGATGCCATCTCTTGCGGAGTCGTCGGACCGCGCACGATCACCCGTATAGCCTCGGGGCTACTCCTCTCGCCCCGACCATCTATACGGCACGCCGATGCTATGCGCGCGCATGCAGCCGCCCATCCCGAGTCCGTTGGGACTAGTCGTGCCTACGCTTCACCCCGCGCGGGTGCTGAGGCGCCCGGACGAGCTGCCACTGCTCACTGGGGATCTGACGCGCGCCCGAGATCTCGCCGGCGACCTGCGGTCGGGCGGCGGCTATGATGACGGCCATGGACGCCGAGGGAAGTGACCCGATTCCCGCCTGGACTCCAATCCAGATGCCAACGGAGGCAGAGCTGGCCTACTCATCCCCTGCGACGACCGAACTCGCCAATCTCGCAGAAGCGTGGCGTTCGCAGCGGTCACGGCTGGAAGAGACAAGCCCTGAGGGTCTCCGCGAGTTTGTCAGCCGGCTTGTTAGGTCGTGGGCAATCGAGACGGGGATCATCGAACGGCTGTATGACCTAGACGAGGGGACGACCCAAACGCTAGTGGAGCATGGGTTTCGGGCCGACCTCCTCGGCCGATCAGACAGCTCACTGGCGCCAGAGGACCTGCTCGCCCTGTTGAACTCACACGTCGCTGCGGCCGACATGGTCAAGGATGTAGTGGCGCACCAGCGCCCCTTGAGCAAGCACTTCATCCGCGAGCTGCATCAGCTACTGACGCACACGCAGACCCACACTCAGGCGCGCACGCCCGACGGGAAGCTTGTCGAGACGCCGATGATCCACGGTGACTTCAAGAAGTGGCCGAACAACCCGGAGCGGGCTGACGGTGCGATACGCGAGTACGCACCTCCAGAGCAGGTCGAGTCGGAGATGGATCAGCTCATTGCCGGCGTCCAGCTCCTTGAGGGTGAAAGCCCGGCGCTCCAGGCCGCATGGATACACCACCGCTTCACGCAGATACATCCGTTCCAGGACGGAAACGGCAGGGTGGCCCGAGCTCTGACCAACATGGCGTTCATCGGGGCCGACTTGTTCCCGGTTGTGGTGAGCCGAGACGACCGCGTCCGGTATATAGATGCCTTGGAGTCCGCCGACCGCGGCAGCCTCGGCCCGCTCATCGATCTGTTCGCGGACATCGAGTGCCGCACGATAGTGCGAGCACTGAGCGTCGCCGCGGACGAGCAGAGGGGAGCCCGTGCCTCAACGGTCGACGCCGTGCTAGACCGTATGGTGGTCAAGTTCGGTGAGCAGATCAGGAATCGCGAGTCTGTGCTCCGCGGAGTCAACGATGTCGCCCTGAAGCTTCGCGATCACGGGCTGGAGCAGGTCCAGGCAACAGGACAAGCGCTAACCGATAAGCTTCGTCAGACCGGCGCCCGCCTGAAGGTTCACTCCAGCAAGGGCGGACCCGATTTCGACAACCAACACTTCTGGCGGTTTCAGGCGACCTCGATCGCCCGAGATCTCGGCTACTGGGTCAACTTCCAGGAAGACCAGTACTGGTTCAGGATTGCGTTCGAGGGGATGCCGGTCCGGTTCCAATTCGTGGTGTTGTTTCACCATGTCGGGCACGAGCTGAGCGGCGTGGTGCAGGCAGGCGCATTTGCGGAGTTCGAGGTCCCGCGGCCAGCTGGCACGGGAAGCCGCAAGACAGAGGCTACCGGAATAGAGCGCACGACCAAGAACTGCACGCCTCGAGCCTTCACCATCACATGGCAGTCCGCCGCCGAGGCCGAGGCGCCCCGCTTTGATGCCTGGCTGGACGAATCTCTGGCGGTCGCGCTCCGCTACTGGATGGACCTGGCCTGACGGAACGCTCAGTCCGAAGAGGTCCGGTTCAGGGGTGCTGCGGGTCCTAGAGAGGCCTATCCTAGGCCATGCGCAGGGACGCCTGTCACGGCGTCGAAGCGCTCAGTCGACGAGCAGGGGGCCTCCGATGGCGATCACAGTCCTCACGGCGTTCGAGACCATGCTTGCAGACCTCAGGCTTACAGATCGGCAGAGGTCCGTAGCCCAAGGGCGCATCTCGCACCTGGACACCTTCTTTCGGGGCAACTACCAGCTAGCGAAGGCTCCATGGGCCATCGGTTCGTTCAATCGGGAGACGCTCATCCGCTGGGAACGTGATGTCGACGTCATGGTTGCCATGAGTGTCGAGCCATACTGGGAGCGCTACGAGAACGACTCTCGCCTTTTCCTAACATGGATTCGAGATGGCCTGAACCGGGAGTACCAGAGCACGCGAGTCAGCACTCGACAGATCTCGGTACGGATCTTCCTCGGAGAGGAGATCGAGGTGGACCTTGTCCCTGCGTTCATGCGTCAAGGCGGCGGCTTCCTGATCCCGAATGGGAAAGGAGGCTGGCGAGCCACCAATCCCCCGTACCACCACGATCTGATTGAGGCCGCGAATGTACGGCTGGGATCTAGGCTGAAACCGTTGGTCCGACTAATGAAGGCCTGGAACAACGCCAACGAACATCCCCTCAGATCGTTCCATGTCGAGATCATGTTGCTGGCGGCATACAGTTCTACGGCAACGGTCCCGAACTGGTCCACTGCAGTGTCGCAAGCTCTCGGATCCTTGTCACGCTTGGTCATCACTCCATGCGTGGATCCCTGGACGCCGCCCATTCAGTTCGTGGACGACGACCTCTCGGCCACAAATCGCCAATCGGCGCACGACATGCTGGTGTCTGATGCGGCAAGTGCCGCGACGGCTCTACAACTTGAGCAGTCAGGGCGCCACCCTGAGGCGTTCGCTGAGTGGGACAAGGTGTACAGGCACCATTTCCCTGCACTCGGCTGATGGCCATGAATAGACATGATGCCGTGCGTCTGAGCCAGCTAGCACGGCTTCTCTTCGATCGGGGCACCTCATTGTGGTACCGCGCCCTGTACCTGGAGCTGATCAGCGCTTGCCTGAGCGCGGCGGTCCTAACCCTCGCCGTCAGCGGCGATCTGGCGCTCTTGAGTACCGTCCTTATCGTCTCCCTGCTCGGCGGTTCGCGCCTGCTCCGCCTGGTCGCTGACGAGACCAATGATGTTGCCCAGACGATGAGACGGCAGTCAGTGCTCAGTGAGGGCCTTGGCTGGCCGATCGATCGCGTGCAGGCAGATGACTGGGCGCGGATGGCCGGCCCGAGACTGCTGCGACGCTTGTCCGCCGAACCTCGCCCGCCTAACTACTACTCCACCCAGGAGCCGGTCGGGCCACGCCGCCTCGCGGAGATGACGCTGGAGTCAGCCTTCTACACGCGCCACCTACTCCTCTCGATGCGTTCGGCGCTACTCGTCGTTCTTGGCGTCATAGGGGTCGCGCTTCTCGCTGGCGTCTACGCGGCGCTTTCGTGGTCCCAACCGACGGGGTTCGGCCCCATCATGGCGCAGGTCCTAGCCAGTGTCGTACTCATCGTGCTCGAAGTCGACGTGGCTTCGTGGGCCCGAAGACTCAGCAGACAGTCTGCTGCGCTGCGGACTGTACAGGCTGGGCTCGACCGTCTTCTTGATGAGACCGCCCTCCAAGAACGAGACGTGCTGCGCCTCGTTGCCGAGTACGACTGCGAGCTAGTCGACTCGATCCCGATACATCCTCGCTTGTTCCAGCTACGGCACGACGAGATCAGGGAGCTGTGGCGGGACCGCCGAGACCAACCAGACCAGACTGGATAGTCAGGCTCGTCGGCAGGGCAACGATCTCAGGCGCCTACTCGACCCGGTCGGTCGCAAGGACAACTGCCCGGCGCAACCATCACCCGTATGACGTCGGCCCCAATCCTCTCGCCTCGGCCACTCTCACGTCACCTCAGCCGGCAGCGCCGCCCCCATCCCATAGTTCGGCGCCTTCACCAGGAGTCCTGTGTGGCGGCCCTCGACCGGGTCATTCTAGTGGTGCGTTCCGTGCGTCGAGACTGCCTATCTGTTTGGAGCGTGATCCGATGGGATAGCGTCTTGGAAGCACGACTCGGCCCTTGCCGCCCTTGGTCAGATCTCCGGCAGCTCGCGCAGCTATCTGACCGCCCACGTCGGTTCGTCATCCAGCTGGGCGCAGACAATGGCACGATGGGCCGCGCAAGGAGGACGGACCTTGGCGAGGAAGGCGCAGAAGGCGAAGACGAGCGCCGAGAAGCTGCTAGAGCAGGCGGAAGGCCTTGAGGCTCTCGCCCACCTGACGCCATTGATCGGGCTACTAGGGAAGTCCGGGCGTGAAGCGGCGCAGGCGCTCAAAGGGAGTCGGGGCTTGGCGGCGCAGGCGCGGGAACTGACGTCGCTCCCCGGCCGCTTCAACGCGGTCATGCGGCCGCGAGGATGGATCGCGTACGAGCGCATGAACAACGAAGTGCTGCGCCAGGCCACCGAGCTAGCGGAGACTGGGAAGGTCGCGGAGGCCGAAGAACTGCTCGTAGAATCGTTCGACCCCGACTCACTCCGATTCCAGATCGCCTCGATGCTCGCGGTCCAAGCCTTCAGGCCCCGCGACCACCTGCTGCAACTCGCTGCGGCTGACTACGAGGCGGGGCGTTACCACGCGGTCGTTCCGGTCGTGCTCGCGCAGATTGATGGCATTGTCGCCGACGTTGTTGGCAGGGCCGTGTTCACAAGGACCCAGGACATCGCCGGCAAGCTCGTAGCGTGGGATTCGATCTCGGCCCAGGACGGCGGACTTCCAGACCTCATCCTCCTGATGGCCTCGCCGCGGAATCGGACCACCGAGAGCCCTCTGGAAGTCCCCTTCCGCCACGGGATACTTCACGGGCGCGACCTAGGCTATGCGAACAGGCTTGTGGCGGCGAAGACATGGGCGGCGCTGTTCTCGCTCCGCGAGTGGGCGATCAAGTACGAGCGCGGCGAGACCGAGGCACCGCCCGTGCAGCCGCCGCCAAGCCTTCGCCAGACGCTGGAACGGATGGCTGACGTTGAGCGCCAACGTCGGGCGATCGAGGCGTGGCGGGCGAGACCCGAATCTGGGCCCCTGCCAGAAGGCGTGGCTCCCCGGCCAGGGACACCGGAGGCTGCGATGGCCAACTGGCTGTCCGGCTGGCGCGACCGCGATTTCGAGGCCATGGAGTCCTGGACGCAGGCATTGGTCCGCAAACTGGGCAACGAGACCGTGACTGCGCGGCTCGCGGAGATGTTCGGCCACCGGGAACTCGCGCGTTTCGCGATCAGACAGGTCCGCGACGCGGCAGCGGCGATGACCGAGGTGACATCCGAGCTGCATTTCAGCGAGGGCCCCCCGGTTCTGATGACGGCCAACCTCGTCTTCGAGGACGCCGCCGGCAATCCCCTGGTCCGCGGCGCGGCTCAAGGACGCTGGGGAGTGAACGATGTCTCGGCGCTTCGGCAATCGCCCCTCGATGGGAACCGGCCAGCAGCGACCGGCGACAGCTCCGACGACGCGCTCGCTGGAGACCATGGGAGGAGCGACCGATAGGGCGCTCCAGGCCCAAGCAGCTATCCCACCCGCTCCGCTGGCCTGGCGGTGGAGCCCACAACGTTCACCCGTATAGCCTCGGCCCCAATCCTCTCGCCCCGACCATTCGAGTAGGTCCTGCCCACCTGACCCTGGTGGATGAGCGACCATACGCGCCCGCTGCCGTAGGATCCTGGCATGAAGCTAGTCCACGTCGTTCCCGTCCTGCCCACGCCAGACCTGGTTCGGGCGACGGCCTTCTATCGCGACCTGCTCGGCTTTCGGGCAGTCGAGCACCTCGCAGGCCCCGAGCCTTTCGTGGCTCTGTACATGGACGGCTCCGAGATCGTGCTCGTCCAAGCCTCGAAGGGGGAGGTCCTTCCTAACCGCCGGCGCTTCGGGGCCGGCTACGACCTCATCATGGCTCCCGACACCTCCTCGGCCATCGACGGGCTCCACGCTCGGCTCCAGGCGAGCGGCGTCCCCATCGTGGCCGCGCCCGCGATGCGCGACTACGGCAGCTACCGCTGGTACGAGATGGTCGTGGCTGATCCGGACGGCCGGCTCGTGTGCTTCGGCCAGGAGACCGAGTAGCGGCCACCGTGCGGCCGGTGAATACCATCTGCCATTCTCAGCGCCAGCGCGATCGCAGGCGTCACGATGATTCGAGGGACGGGAAGTGGGGGCGCCAGTCCTCTCACCCGACCATGTCCAGCACACTGCCCGCGGCCGGCGGCACAGAGGGCCGAGATGCCTACTCGATCCGTGCGATCCTTGGAGGCGTGACTGAGCTCGGCGCTGCGGACGAGACGCGAATCGATCGCTGGCTTTGTGCGGTGCGCCTGGTGAAGACCCGCCCGCTCGCGACGCAGTTGTGCGAGGGCGGCCACGTCCTTGTGAACGGATCGACGGCCAGGCCCTCGACCAGGGTTCGGACAGGCGACCGGGTCGAGGCACGCATCGCCGATCGCGACCGCATCGTCGAGGTCGTTCGGCCGATCGAGTCGCGCGTCGGAGCCGCAGTCGCCGCGACCTGCTATGTGGACCACAGCCCGCCGGTTGTTCGGGACCAGGGACCGGCGATCAAGGTCATACGTGGGGAGGGCCGGCCGAGCAAGCGCCTCCGACGCGAGCTGGACCGCCTGCGCCGGGCTGGCGACGCCTGAGTGCAACCCTGGACGGCGGCCTCGTGACCGTCAACGGGCCGCTCCCGGGCGAAGAGCCGTGCGGGCGGGCGGGCAGCGGCAGGGCTACTGACCTGCGACGGGAACCTGCGCCGACTCCCCGGCCTCAT
>Ga0315555_1001005_pt1 | contig 20474 bp, 23 predicted proteins | sample SalMarSW160380MG_FD_202113 | JGI IMG/M metagenome (GOLD analysis project Ga0315555, IMG submission 202113) | Salt marsh sediment microbial communities from the Plum Island Ecosystem LTER, Massachusetts, United States - Salt Marsh Sediment SW1603-80 ... | reverse complement strand
TGCATGGGGTTTGGGTTACAGAGGATGCTTGAGGAGATGGGAGTGGCGAGTATTGTTGCATCTCCAGGGAGAGTACCGAGGAGGCCGACGGATCGAATAAAGACGGACCGCCGTGATGCGAGGAGGTGTTAGCTGAACAGTTACGGGCGAGGACACTTGAGGCGATACACATACCGAGCATAGATGATGAGGCGGTGAGGGACTATTTGAGGGCACGAGAGGATGTGAGGCTTGAGTTGGTGAAGACGAAGCAGCGATTACAGAAGTTTTTGCTTCGTCATGGGTATGTGTATGAGAGCACACGATACTGGACGGGGCGGCATGATCGATGGCTTCGAGGACTTGAGTTTGATAAGGGGATGTTGAAAGAGGTCTTTGAAGAGTACTATTTCATGATAGGGACGCTTACAGAGAAGCTTCGGTTGATGGACAGGCGTATAGAAGAGATAGCATTGAGTGAACCGTATGCTGTGAGAGTAGGGAAGCTAAGAAGTTTTAAGGGGATTAATTATCTGACGGGGCTTTCGATCATATGTGAGGTGGGGGATTTCAGGAGGTTTTCACATGCGGAATCCTTCATGGCATTTTTAGGATTAGTGCCGAGTGAAGCATCCAGTGGGGGGAAGCGGTGGCAGGGAGGTATCACTAAATCGGGGAACACGCATCTAAGGAAACTATTGATTGAGTCGAGCTGGCACTATCGGTACAAGTCAGCCCCCAGCAAGAGGCTTACAGAGAGGAGGAAGGGACAGCCGGCTGAGATCAATCGCCTATGCTGATAGAGCGATGAGAAGGCTGCAGTGGAAGTTTTTCCGATTAATCATGAAGGGGAAGACAAAGCAGGCTGCAGTTACTGCTGTTGCACGGGAATTGGCGGGGTTTGTCTGGGGAATGATGGTGGGGCAAACTGCGTAAAAATATGACAGTAATCACTTAGAAAAGGAAAGTTTTCGGGTAAAGGGATGGGTAGAGAAATGATGTCGGTAAAGGAGAATCCTCGATTTAACTTTAAGGCAGCCAGGATGTGGCTGATCCTTGCTATAAGAGAGGCAGCTCCCGATGAACCCATTGTCATGCGGTACCCAATCCGCGTATATCAGTCTGATCAATCGTCGCAAAATGTTTTCTCTACCCTTTTTTTTACCCGGTGGTTAAAGAGAGATGTGTTGAGAAGTAAAAAACGCTTGACAGTGGTCACATCAATTAATAGGATATATCCCATATTTTTTAGAATTTGGATAATTATATGTTCAGTCAACCTGCGGCCAGCTGAACGGGGCTCGCGGTCTACCAACTGCGTGGTCGGGCCGTACGCGGCCGAACCCGTGATTGCAACGGGTGTATGTTGGCGAGCAAGCTCGCCTCCTCCACCGCTGATCCGCGAGTCCCGTTGGGTGGGAAATCGGTCAAACACATAGAAAGGAGGATAGTCATGCCAGGGTTTGGATCGCCTTTTTCGGGGTTGGCGAACGACAGGAAGCTCACGGATGAGGAACTCATACGAGCAATCCGCTTCATGATCGCTGCGGAGTACGAAGCGATTCAGTTGTACATGCAGCTTGCCGAGTCAACGGACAACAAGCTCGCCATCGAAGTTCTGAAGGACATCGCCGATGAAGAACGCGTTCACGCCGGAGAGTTCCTACGACTCATCCGCGAGCTGGCCCCAGATGAAGAGAAGTTCTATGCAGAAGGGGCAGAGGAAGTCGAAGAAGAAATCGAGAAGTCGAAGTAAAACACTGTCTACAGACCACCCAACAACGAAATGAAGCTGACCTGGGCTTCCGCGCGGCTTTGCCGCGCTCCAACCCAGGCAGCTTATTCCGGACGCACGCGGCCGAACCCGCGGCTGCAACGGATGTACGTCGTCGAGTGTGTAAAGGAGGAAATCATGGCTGATGTGAAGATTCGAGTGTTCAAGGGCGGTGACGCGCAACCGGAGACGACTGTCACTATTCCAGGAAGCGTCCTCAAGGTTGCATCCAAGCTAATTCCTAAGAAGGCGGCTGCAGCACTGCAAGACGAGGGGATTGATCTCGATGAGTTGATCAAGCTCTCGCAGAACCCAGAGGTGCAGGGAACGCTTGTCGAGGTCGAGGAACACAAGAAGAACGAGAAAATCGTAATTTCACTGGAGTAGCACGGGGAACGACTGTCGAACAAGTGGTTCAACTTGACCGTCGCTTGCGCGCCGGCAAGTTAACCGCGACGTTAACAAGGAGATTAGATAGAACTACGCCAAAATACCGTGGAGTAATAAAAAGAAGAAATAAATACTATTACCGTATATATCGTAATGGCACCCAAAAAGAATATGGTGGTTTCAGCACCACCGAAGAAGATTTTAATGCCCGTAATGAACATCTAATGTAGTCTGTCGTCTTTGTCGTTGTAACGCTATATCCCTAGTGAACATAATTTGAAATCGCAACCACCAATGGTAATGAGCAAATGCCCCCATCTGCAGTGAAATCAATAAGAGATTTAATCTACTGGCAATATGCCAAAATAATCTCAGAATCATCCGGATATGGAAAGAAAGAGTTTCCGTTCGTAATGAATCGATTTAAGAAATTACAATCTGGTGAGATTGAATGGTCTGGATCAATCAGAGAATATATAAGAGAAAGAGAAAATCCTAATCAATGCATATATTGCAACTCAGCCGAAAATCTTTCATATGATCATCTAATTCCGAGAAACCGGGGCGGACCTGATATTGCGGATAATGTCGTAATGGCTTGCAGGTCTTGTAATTCCTCTAAAGGAAATAAAGGGATATACGAGTGGTTTAAACTCGATCGAAGATACGAAGTTCCGCGCATTGCAGAAGGAAAATATTTAAAATTGTTGTACAAGCTCCATGAAGAAAACGGCACTTTGGATTATGGTAAAGAAAATCTTACGGATCTTTGTCAAGAGTGTGAAGTTAGCTATCTCTGTGACGAAACAAAATTAACCGTATATTGTTTGGAAAGTTTATTACATGGTGGAAGGCCGTGATTTTGCATAATTCTTTGTACTAAATTCAACTCTTTTTGGCCTCAATCTAAACCGATTTATAGATGCACCATTTTGGCAATTTATTTGCTTGTACAATATTTTAGACAGCTAATTAATTTATGACCGGCTTAGGGCACAACGGGAACGTCAGATGAAACAGTAGCAAAATTAAACAGAAAAGTTTTATAATCTTTCTTTCAAATAAAGGATTATATCGGTTATTAAGTTCTCATCCGCAAATTTGAGTGCATTAACGACCAGCCAGGAATCGGGATCATTGTCATACCATCTTCTTCTATACGTCATTGGAAATTCGTGAACATATCTATCAATCAATTCATTATCATATTCTATTATCATACGCTGCATGTCCAATATTATGGTTTCTCTCTCGCCTTTTTCCAGATTCTTTAACTCGTCTATGAATTTGCGCAATTTAGGATATTTATCATACCATCGATTTTTATAATGATCATCCATATCAAGGAATCCTGGCATATAATTATCAATATTTTTTAACATGACATTGCTACTCTAATTTTAGATTATTCCGTATTGAAATTGCAAGTTTTTCAACAAGAATACTGTTTTTTTAATTTTGATTTGATTTAACGAGGAGTAATAGTTTATCATTTGCATAGCAGGGGGACCAATCATCGGGAGGGAGAGTGCAGAATGAAAGCCGAGGAATATAAAAAAGCTGAAAATTTACGTAGTACAAGGGTTCCCATGGAATACACAGCTACATACACTATGGGTAATATCAGCGGGGAGGGGTTTATAACAGATATTTCCGAAAGAGGAGTTGCAATACGAGTCAAACAGGCCCTTGCAATAGGGGATATATTGCACATTACGAGCAAAATTTCAAACGAGTTAATTCTTGAATTCACAGGAGAAGTGCGGAACATTAATGGCAACATTGCGGGAATCATGATAAAATTAATAGACCCGGGGATACAGGAAAGATTTATGAACCATATTGATAGCATGTTGCGATTAATGCATATGAAAGGAACAGAACAATATAAGCTCGATAAGAATAGAATCAAAAAAAGATAAAACTCTCTAGATTCCTAAATAGACTTATTACATATACGTAAGACGTTGGTGCCGCCGGTTAAATGACCAATGATTGTTTTAGGTAGGCTTATTGTATAATTATTTTATACAAAAGTAATTAAATGTGCCCGAGGCGAGATTTGAACTCGCACAGCCTATCGGCCACTAGCCCCTCAAGCTAGCGTGTCTACCAATTCCACCACCCGGGCCGGTTTACGATTATGAATATAATAAAAAACAGGCGCGAGTCAAGCGGGAAAATATTCCGCCGATTACCGAACCGTACCAGTTACCGGCCTATAGATTCGAGAAAATCAATTTCAGCACGCTGTACTTTAAGAATTCGGGAAATTTCCTCCTTTGAGTATCCCATTGACTTTAAATGCCTGGTTTTTTTCAGCAGATTGTCTGATTCAGGCGGTCCCTGAGAGAAGACGGTATCTCCGTTCAGTGCGGCCGCTGCACTCTCTCCTGCAGGAGAAACTGTTGTGGTCTGCTTAACTGCAAGCGCCTTTTTAACTGCAGGTTTTTTCAGGAGTTTTTCAGCGGCTGCAATGACCTTTCTCAGTTCCTCGACTTTTTCTTCAGATACGTTGACGGCATCATCAAGTGCACTGTTAAGCTCGACAATCAAATTTTCCACTTCCCTTGTATACCGCCCAAGAATACCGGAAGCACTATTTTTTCGAATTCTGCTGTTCAGAATGACGTATACAATAAAAAGAAGAATACAGTTGGCCAAAAAAAGCAGAGCATAGTTCATTTTTCAATCTCATTATTTAGAAAATGTCTCATTTATTAAAGAATATTCACTGAACAATGTTCACCGGTGTTGGAGAGCACATTACATGCCAAATCGACAAATTCATCGATTATTTTATAGCCGGAAACAACAACCTCTATACCGGCGGTTTCGAAATGAGTCCGGTTAACAACAGTTTTACCGCTTGATATCGACATGCGTGCCCTTATAGGGCTCCTCAAACTTCTTTCGTTCCTCTTCCTTTTTCCCGCCGCCGTTTTTCTTTCGCTTTTGGACGTACCCCTTCTTCTGCTTTTTCTGTTCATCTTCTATCTTGTTGTTTCCATCCGGATGCGGTTTAACATCGTTTACACGGCTCGACTCGATCTGCGAGAGCTCACTCAATTCTCCACCTTTGACAGCCTGCGCAAGAACGACGCCTTCCTGCTGCATCTGCTGCATCTTGCTCACACTATCCATTCTCACAAGCAGGGCCTGAATGTCAACCGGCAGTATCGCCATCAGGTACGCACCCTCTTTCCGAGAATTTCCTCAAGATCAATATCTTCGTACTTCCTCATCCGTATTCTGCCACTCTCAAGCACAAAGGTGACATATTTAAACTCATTGGATACATCGTAGTATATATCCTTGATGCCGATTCTCACACCGGGATATACATTCTTTGAAACAGACACTTTGCCTATTGTCCTTAACAGCTTGAGATACGACTTGAGCTCGTTCATCTCCTCATTGAATTCACTCAACCTGATCGTCAGCTCCTCACGGGAAGAGAGCATCTTTTCCAGAAGCTGCTCCTTTTCCTCCGTAAAGCTTCGCTTTACCTTCTTCTGATTTTGAAGCGTGGTGATATTGGCAGTGAGCTTTTCGAGGTTGTTCTCGAGATCAGTTTTCTCCTTATCTATTTCAAACAGCCGCTGCCGGGATTTCGGGTCAACCCCGACTTCAACAATGGTTTCGGTGAATGAAACAGATCCGAGTGTCTTTGTATTCACGATCTCTCCGGCCCGTATTCTACCGCCCACAATCGTTGCTCTTTTACCGAAACAGACAACTTTCTCGGTTGCGTCAACGTCGCAGTGCATAATACCGTCCTGTACGAACACGCTTTTTTCCGCAATTACCTTTACCTGTTCCAGAAATTTCGAGGCTACATTTCCACCGGATTTGATAGAGCCGCCGAGCTTACCCATAACGCCCTGCTTGATGGAAATATCACCCTCGGCATCAAGAAGGCACTTACCGACGCTTCCCTTTATCTCTATATCGCCCGCAGCCTTTATGGAAAAACCGTCTTCCACATTCCCGTGCACGATTACCGTTCCGAGAAAGAGTATATTTCCCGTATGTATATCAACATCACTCTTTATCTCGTAGATCGGTTCAACATTGATCTTGTCATTGGACAGAACAACCTGCCCGTTTATAGTGGCAATAATACTCATTCCATCGGATGAGAGCTCAGTATTTTTACCGGGGATAAGTTCAACATCTGCACCGGGCTTCGCTTCGAGACCCCTGTTCGTTACCGTTCTGCCCGGCTCACCTTCGGTTGCCTGAGCTTTTGTTGCTAAAAGCTGACCGGCTACAACGTTTTCGACCAGATCGAGGTCCTTGAAATTCACCTGGCCCTTTTCATCTTCTTCGAGGTGCACCTTCTTCTCAGTCCTGAAATTATACACGATTTTCGCTTCAGCCCCGTTTTCAGACCTTTTACCCTCCGCGACGAGGATGGGCACATTGAATACTTCCTCTTCCAACGATTCCTGTATAACATCGTGCTTTATACCGTATACAACACCCTTGTCATTCAGGGACTCGTGCACATCGTCAATGTCAAGTACCCGTCCCCTTGGTTTCGGCGGGATTACGGTCATGAACGCCTTCATTTCGTTGTCGGAAACCTCTATTATACAGCGTGAATCGCTTCTCTCAACAGACACCCACTCGCCAATTTTTTGATACTCCCCGCCTGCTTCACGAACGATTTTTGCAACCTTTGATTTATCAAAATCAGTGACTCCGTGCGCACTTATCGCACCGAGCACATCTTCAACCCGGACCTTGCTTCCCCTTCCTCTCGGTGCCGTTACCTTGAGCATAACTCCGATTCTCGTTATTTTGACCTTGAAGATTCCATCCGCATCCTTTCGAATAACCCGTGACTCTTCAGACGTCGGGACAGCGGCCGTAGGTTCACCTTCCACCGATACCAGGCGGCCTACCATGCGAACCCGAAGATAGTACGGACGTTTGCTGAAGAGGCTCTTCTTTCCCTGAGAAACAATATCGTACTCCAGATCACTTATGGTAACCCCCAGAGCTTCAGCCGCCTTTTCGAGACCCTCTTCGATAGAATAGGCCTCAACTTCAATCATATCCCGCTGTCCTGATTCCGGTACATCAAATTCAAGACCGCTCAATGCCTCTTGCAGTTTCTCGAATGAAGACGCCATTTAAATCACCATGCTCTTTTTGATATTCATAAGTTTGCTTCTAAGCCGCATTATCGCCTTTGTATGAAGCTGCGAAATCCTGGATTCCGTCACCTGGAGAACCTCACCGATTTCCTTAAGGGTCAGGTCCTCGTAATAATACAGAATGAGTACTTTTTTCTCCTTGTCGGGAAGCTCATTTATCGCCTGGACAATGATGTTTTTAACCTCTTCCCTTTCAACGATTACATCCGGATTGAGGCTCTTTGGGCTTTCTATCGTCTCCATGACCGACACCTTATCACTCTCATCACCTACATACCACACATCGCTCAACGAAAGCACGGATGCACCCGAGAGTTTCAATATGAGTGTGTGAAACTCTTTGATGGATATTCCCAGTTCTTTCGCAATTTCCTCATCCGTCGCCGCCCTTCCGAGCTTATTCTCCAGCTTTCCGATTACCCGCTCGAGCTCTTTCGCCTTCTGTCTTACTGACCTCGGCACCCAGTCAATTGACCTCAGCTCATCATAGATCGCGCCCCTGATTCTCGTTACCGCATATGTTTTGAACTTGATATGCCGATCCGGATCAAATTTATCGATTGCATCGAGAAGGCCGAAGACACCGTATCCGACGAGATCGTCAAAGTCGACATTCTGGGGCATTCCGATCGCTATTTTCCCCGCTACATACTTGACAAGAGGCGCATACTGAGTGACAAAATGCTCCCTTATTTTGGGGTCCTTTGTTTTCTTGTATTGTTTCCATAGCGCTTCTTCTGATTTATCTTCAAACACTTTCCATCTCCATATCCGGTATTACGCCGGTACTTATTAGGGACAGGGGCAACCGTACCGATTACCTCGATAAAAAGATCAACAGTATAAAAATAACAATGACAACAACTATACCGCCGACAATAATCAGCGGATTGATCTCCCTCCGTCCGCCATGAACCGGTGCGCGGGATTCCTCCTCATTTATCTTTGTGACAATCTTGGCGTCTGCAGGTACCTTGAACATACCGAATATCCCCGGGCCGAATTGCGTGAAAACACCGACACTGTCGCCTTCAAGCTCTTTTACCTCAATAATCTTGCTGAATACGGGAACGCGTATGCTGTCGACCTTTCCTCCGATCAGTTCGGCCAGGTAATCTGCAATGTCTCTGTCATCAGTGATTCGCACCTGGATCTCATCCCCGAACTCGAGGTCCTTGATTTCAGAACCACTGACCGGAGAGAGAACCGGATCCACCCTGAGCACAATAAGCGATTGGTCCTTCCTTCCCTCATACCCGTTTTTTTCCCTGTCCACCCCCTCTTTGCTGAGCGATTCACCGATTTCCGTCTCCTCGCTCCGCAGATCTCGGTTTTTGTTCAACCTGAACACGTCGGTCGTCTCGATATCGAACTTCACCGCTATATTCGTATCAGTAAAAACATTGTAGAGCTCATCGACAATCAGATTATTTAATAGCTCATTTCTAACGGGCTGTTCCGGTTTCAAAAACGGCGAAATTCGAGAAATAAACTCGTTGCTCACAAACCGGTTTTTAAGCTGATCGATCTTGACTCCATCGATCTTCTTTGTTCGAGAATAGCTATAGAGCTGCTCCTCGAAATTATACCAATCTGTTTGCAGATCGAATTTGCCGATTTCTTTGTCATCACTTATTACTGCGACAAAGCGGTTAATTCTCTGCTCCTTTTGGTCGAAGCAGAAAAAACAGGCGCCGTAATAGCCAGTAATTCGCGTGATAAACTTGAGTTTGACAGCGAAGATATCCTTTGGAACAGCTTCGATTATTCTCCGTGCACCGTTGACATCCCCCCCGGTGAAACGAAGCAGCATATTCGCAAGAAAATCGTCGCACCCCGTTGTCTCGACCAGCTCTTTTACCATTTCGTTATTCATATTAATCCTGGTTCATTACCCGTTTTACCGCTTTCGCAAGTGTTTCAGGCTCGTTTGGAAACTTCATAGCACCTACATCGATATAGTCACCCTTCGATGAGCTGCTCTTCTCGGTTTCCTCTCCAATACGTTCATCGGGCAGCACTTCTTCTTCATCAATTAGATTGTCGAGGGACGGAAGCCCGTCTCCTTCCGCCTGATCTTCATCCGTATTACCCTCCGGAAACTGTAAACCATCTTCCCCTGACCCAGAAGAAAATTCAGCAGCCCTCCAGCCACCCTCCCCGATTTCGCTTTCAACAGCGTCTGTAAATTCTTCTAAACCGCCGGTTCGCTCATGAACAATACCCGATGCATTCTCTTCTTTCTGTACAGCCAGAATTTCAGGAATATATCTCTTTATCAGCTGCCATGCAACAATAAGTATAAAACCGAATATGAATGACGACACAACTGCGCGAATGAAAACAATTCCGAAGGGATTCTTCGAAAACAATCCCACAAGGATTGAGAGTAAAAATGCCCCCAGGGTACCGAAGATAATATACCGTATCCTGCTGTCCAGTTTTATCGACTCCATCGATTCCTTTTCGATTCTATTGAAGATATTTCCCCACCAGTATAACAATACCCCACTTACAGGAAAAATCAATCGGTAAATCTTCGCTTATCTACAGTTTACCCCCGAATATACTCTTCAGAAACCTTCCGAACCCTCCGCTTTCCTGATATTCGATATTTGCCAGTCTGCTCATAAGATGTTTGATTGATTGTGAAGCCTTGCTGTTCGGTGCACTCCGCATAAACGGGTCCTGTTTCACGACGGCATGCTGAACCACGCTGTCCTCAAAAACAAAACCGAGGTTATGCACCTTGATGTTCAGAAATTGACCCGCTATGTTAATCACCCGTTCGGAAACCTTTTTCCCCTCCATGATCGAGTTTATCCTGTTGACCACGAGCCGTATATTGGGCCCATTTACCTCATTTGAAATACTCTTTATAATGCCATAGGCATCGGTTATGGCCGTGGGTTCCGGTGTGGTAATTATTATTGCATCATCAGCGCCCTTGAGAAAGGTGAGAACATTTGGTGAAACCCCTGCGCCGGTATCGATGAGAATAATATCCGCATATGCAAGGTCCTTCAAATTATCCACAAAGGCATTGCGCTCATCCTCTTCGAGGCTGGCCAGTTGATAGAATCCGGATGCGCCTGCGATGATCTGTATTCCGTATTCTGTATCGACTATTATCTCCCGTAATTTTTTTTGTTTTTTCAAAACATGGTAGAGATTGTATTTCGGGATAATACCGAGAATGACATTGACATTGGCGAGTCCGAGGTCGGCATCCATTACGACCACCTTCTTACCGATCTGTGCAAAGGCAATCGCAAGATTTATTGCGATGTTAGTTTTACCAACCCCGCCTTTTCCACTCGAAATGGTTATTATTCGCGGTTGCCGGGCATAGGCTGTCTCAGCCTGCCCGTTTTTCTCTTTCATAATCAGGCGAAGCCGTTCAGCCTGATCCTGATGAACAGCATCGTTCATTGACTCCTCCGTTCGAAACCGAATTCCAGGGGTTTAGCCTGCCGGGCCATCTCCCAGGCCGTCGAGCGCAATCATTTCATACAGCTTTTCCTTGCTGGCTATTTCTATATCATCCGGTACACTCTGCCCGGTTGTAAGATAGGAGATTTTCTTGTCCCGCAAAGCGCTCAGAAGACTTCCGACCGTATTCGTTTCATCGAGCTTGCTGATGATGATTTTGTTGTACAGAAGCTGATTGAATCGCGTGACCACATCGATCGCATCACGGTATTTCGTCGTCGCGCTGAGTACCAGGTGAATATCCATAGGCGCCTTGATACCATCTAATATATTTCTCAATTCTGCAAGTCCCATATTGTTCCTCTGGGAACGTCCCACAGTATCGACAAAGATGAGCTCTGCGCTGCTATTCTTCACCGCATTCTTGAACTCCTCGCGTGTGTTGACCGGTGTAAATGGGAGCTGCATCAATTCGGCGTATTTACCAAGCTGCTCAATTGCAGCTATACGGTAAAAATCGATGGTTATAAGCTCGAGCTTCTTTTTCTGCAGTACCCCGAACGACGCTGCGAGTTTTGCGATGGTTGTCGTTTTACCCACACCTGTCGGACCGACGAGCACGACAATTTCTGGTTTTGATGAGCCGACCTCGATCGGTCCCGAAACATCAATCGAGGTCAGTATGTAGTTCTTAACCCGCTCACTGAATATTTCAGGAGTGCTGATATCCTTCAGAGTGAGTTCCTTTTCAAATGTGCTCCGTATACCATCGATATAGTCATCAGTAAAATCATTTCCCTTGAGTAGTTGAATAAGCCTGCTCAGGGAAGGATTACCTTCCCCGTCTTTATTAATCATAATCTTGTCAAGCTGTTTTTTTATCCGCTCCAGCTCGGAGATAATATTTACTGAATTGAGGGTCCCCTCCCTGAGGTCTCCCTCCTTGAGGTCTCCCTCCCTGAGGTCAACAGACAAACCTCCTTTGGTGTCCCTATGAGGAGTAGAGGGAGTATTCGTGCGGCCATCCCCTCGGGGACCATCCCCCTGGGGGCTCCCTTCTTGAGGTCTCCCTCCCTGAGATGTGGAATTCTGCTGTTTTGGTTTTTCCTCGTCCTGTTCGGATGTTTGCCTGTTCTTTATCTTACGTGAAAGCGCTTTGCTTATGTCTTCATTTTTGGCAACCGTGATTTCTGTAAACTGCTTTTTAAACATGCCTAAAAAGCCGCCTTCTTTTATATCTTTTCTTCCTATTATATAAACATCACTCCCGAGATCCATCTTTGCGTTCACAACCGCCTCTTTATAGGTGGATGCTTTGTAAGTTCTATACAACATTTGTTCCCTCTCCCTTTCAGAATGCGATTCTTTCAGAATGCGATTGTTCCTACTGCCTCCAGACGTATATCAGGGACGATTTCAAAGCTGCTCAAAACAGCAGCATTCGGTATTATATTAGAAACTATATTTCTGAACAAAGCCCGCACATCAGGGGATGTTAGAAACACCGGTTTCAAGCCTCTCTTCCGTATCTTCTGCACTTCGTAGCTGATCCGTTCAAGGAGCTTCTTCTGGGCGGATGGCTCCATCGCAAATCGCTTGCCCACTTCAGTTTCCACGACAGCCTTCTTGATTTCCTCTTCAACCTCTTTTGATAGAGTAATAACCGGTATCTTCTTCCCTTCGGTTGAGAACTGCTGGCATATCTGCCGTGAGAGCGCCTGGCGCACAAGCTCGATGAGCTCGTCATGGTCTTTCACTGTGGGGAAATAATCCGCAATCGTTTCAAGAATGGTGACAAGATCACGAATGGACACACCTTCCCGCAAAAGCCCCTTCAAGATCTTCTGCACATCACCGACAGTCGCATTCACCTTTTTAATCTCTTCAACAACCGCCGAATAGTCCTTACTCAGTGAATTAAGCAGGGTCTGTACATCCTGCCTCCCGAGCACCTCGCTCGCATAGACCTTTATTATTTCCGTCAGATGAGTTGCAATGACGGATGGTGAATCGACAACCGTAAATCCAAGACGCTCGGCTTTCTCTCTGTTGCTCTCATCTATCCATATAGCCGGTAGGCCGAATGCCGGTTCGACAGTTTCTTCTCCTTCGACTTTCTCGGTGACGCTGCCGGGATTCATCGCAAGGTACTTACCAATTTTTATCGTCCCGGCGCCCACTTCGACCCCTTTGATCTTGATTGAATAGGTGTTCGGATCGAGCTTCATATTGTCACGTATCCTGATTGGCGGAAATATAAGGCCGAGCTCGATCGCGCTCTGCCTGCGTATCATGGTCACCCGTTCCAGAAGATCACCTCCCTGATCGGGATCCACAAGTGGTATGAGGTTGTATCCTATTTCAAGTGCAATCGGATCTATCTGGAGAAGCCCGACAACACTCTCAGGGCCTCTGCCATGTTCCTCCCGTTCCTTTGCAGCCTGTTCGGGTTCTTCAGGGCCGAACTTGATTCCCCTGCGCAGGTATATCCCCATGAGGGCTAGAATCAATCCGAGAACAATGAGGGGTATCTTTGGAAAACCGGGAAGTATGGCAAGGAAAAGAAGAAAGCCGGCGCCGATCCACAGCGTTCGCGGCTGGCCTAAAAGCTGGGTGGTAATCTCAGTGCCCAGATCATCCTTTGACACCGCGCGTGTTACGATAATACCCGTGGCAGTCGACATCATGAGAGACGGAATCTGTGAAACGAGACCATCGCCGACGGTAAGCATCGTGTATGTCGAAACAGCGCTTCTCAGTGTTTCTCCACGCATCGCAATACCGATAATAAGGCCGCCGACGATATTGATAACTGTAATAAGGAGGCCGACCCGCACGTCCCCCTGCACAAACTTGCTGGCACCATCCATGGCGCCGTAAAAATCCGCCTCACGCTGTATATCTATTCTCTTCTGGATGGCTTCCTCTTCTGTCATGAGCCCCGCTGAAACGTCGGCGTCGATCGCCATCTGCTTTCCGGGCATCGCATCGAGAGTGAACCTGGCTGCAACTTCCGAAACGCGCGTTGCACCTTTGGTAATAACGATAAACTGCACGGCGATGAGGATAAGAAATATTATAATACCGACAACATAGTTTCCCCCGACAACGAATTCGCCAAATGCCCGGATGATCCTTCCTTTAAATGCCGGCCCCTGGAGGAGTATCAATCTTGTGGACGATACATTGACCGCCAGTCTGTAGACGGTTGAAACGAGGAGTAAAGAGGGAAATACCGAGAGATCGATGGCGCGCTTCATATACATGACGGTAATTATCGTAATGAGACTCAGCGCGAAGCTCACGGAAATAAGAAAGTCCAGCATCATCGCCGGAATAGGAATGATGAGCATGAGCACAATCGCAACAACGCCGACTGCGATTAATATATCCGTTCTCTGCCACCATATCCGTGTTGGAACTGCATCAGCCATAGCCCCCTCCCTGTTTATTCAGCTGTATGCTCTCCCTTCATTTAATTATCGGGAAAATTTGAAAAATATTCATGCAAACACGACCCATTTTACACCGCCTCGCGCTTCTTGAGCTTGTACACAAAGGCAAGCACTTCGGCAACAAGAGTGAACATGTCATCAGGAATTTCATCTCCTATCTCAACCCGCTTATACAGCTCCCGCGCGAGCGGCTTGTTTTCATGAACGACAATATCGTGTTCACGGGCAATCTGCTTAATCCGTTGAGCGATCAAATCTTGCCCCTTCGCAACGCAGACCGGCGCGCTCATTTTAAGCGAATCGTACTTCAATGCAACCGCATAGTGCACCGGGTTGGTAATTACCACATCAGCTGTAGGCACCTCCTGCATCATTCTTCTCTTCGCGTATGCTCTCTGTTTTTCGCGCATACGGGCGCGCAAAAGCGGATCACCCTCCAGCATTCGGCGCTCTTCCTTCAGTTCCTGACGGGTCATCTTCAGAGATTCGATGTGCTGCATCCGCTGGAACAGATAGTCCGGAACGGAAAGCACAAGAAGTATGCCGCTTACAACCATTATGAGCTTGAAGGCGATAGAAACAAGCAGATAGAGATTCTGTGCGAGCCCCATATCAAGTGTTTTTATAATAACACCCACATCTTTACGTATAAGAAGAAAAGAAACAGCACCGATTGCCGTAATTTTAAATATGACCTTTCCCAGGTTGACCGCCGCTTGCTTTGAAAACAGGATATTCTGAAAGAAACGGACGGGATTCGGATTGATTCGTGTAAAATCAGGCTGTATCGGTTTTATGGAAAACTTGAAACCCACCTGAACCACGTTTCCAATCAGGGCGCCAATGAACGCCACCCCCATCACCGGGCCGAGAAGACGCAGCAGGAGGGGCAGAATCGGTTTGAACAGAAAAACCAGATTTTCGCCTGAACTGACGACATCGTTCACAGAGTTCAGGTAGAACTCCATCATGTGCATCATATTCTTGAACATGCTCTTCGCAAAAAGGAAAATGACGAAAAAGCCGAACAGCATTATGAGTGCTGAAGGAAGTTCCTGCGTCTTGGCGACCTTACCTTCCTCACGGGCCTTCCTTTTCTTGTACTCGGTCGGCTCCTCGGTCCTACCCTCATCCTCCGCTGCAAAAAGCTGGAGGTCAAACAGGAAGGCGGCATGCAGATCCGTACGAATGTCCATGCGCACATCCGTAGGTGCGCGCGTTTCCGCGCACACCCTCTGCGACACACCAAACAGAAAATAGAATTTCACACTATCCATAGCACCCTTTTCCTGACCAGCCGTAAAAAAATCTTCACACACAGCTTTCTCAGTTGTGTATAACAACGCTGGAGAAAAAACCCCTTTACACACCGGTGTTTTTCCGGTAATGCCTCTCTTATCATTAAAATCAGTTTTTCAACCGCCCAATGCCCGTATGAGTGCGAAAAGGTCTTTGAATGCCCTGTCCAGGGCGGAGCTCATACCGAGCGCAACCCCACCGATGACAATGATCATCATTAAAAACCCGACGCCGATCTGGATAGGAAATCCGAGCATAAATATATTCATCTGTGGCGCAGCCTTTGCGAGAAGACCGAGCGTCACTGCCAGCAGAAAAAGCGTCGCAAGTATGGGAAACGACAGTTTCAACGCGACCATAAACATTGCACCAAAGGTATTTATCAATGCTTTGTACATCACGCCGCTGTCCCTCAGTATCTGAAAGAGTTGAATCGTACTGTAACTCTCGTATGTTGCGATAACAAGCATATGGGGCCCGTCAATCGCGATGAAAACCATTATACCCATGATCGTCCACATCTGGCCTACAAGGGTAATGCCCACCTGTGAGAAAGGATCGATAACCTCCGCGATTCCAAGCGCCATCTGAAAACTGAAAAATCTCGCCGCAAGCTGAAATGCTGCAAAAATAATTGAAATAAAAAAGCCGATGAGTATCCCAATAACGGCCTCCGAAATTACCAGTAATGCATAGGAATACATATTTTCCGGAATGCTCACAATTGTACGTGAGACAGCCGGAAATATGCAGGCCGCCACATACACGGAAAACACAGCCCGTATTCGAAGCGGTATGACACCGCTCGAAAAAAACGGAGCAACCAAGAACATACCAAACATGCGAACCAGTATCAGAAGAAAGATCTGAAAGTACTGGACGAAAAAATCCATCAGGCACCGTCCTTCGATAACAGGTTCAACCGCTGTTGCCGTGTCGCTTATTTGACCATATCAGGAATAAGGGCAAAAATATTCATGGTAAAATTGACCATACTGTTGAAAATCCAGGTTCCGAATATGATCAGCGAACCGAGCACAACGACAATCTTCGGCACAAATGTCAGTGTCTGTTCCTGAATCGAGGTTGTGGCCTGAAAAATGCTTACCATAAGCCCAACAATCAGGCTGAGCCCGAGCATTGGGGCACCGATGAGCAGTATTTGAAAGACGGCACGCCCCATCAAAGTAGCTGCAAAACCGATTGTCATACGCTGCTCCTCTTCACTATTTATGCTATTTGAAACTGTTAACCAGCTGATACGTCAGCAGGTGCCATCCGTCCACCAGAACAAACAAGATTATCTTGAACGGGAGCGAAATGAACACGGGCGGCAGAAAGATGATACCCATTGACATAAGCGTGCTGGCAACAACCAGGTCAATGATAATGAACGGAATAAATAATAGTATTCCTATCTTGAAAGCGGTAGTTAATTCACTGATCATGAACGCCGGAATAATAACATAGGTGGGCACCTCTGACTGATTTCTCGGACGTGCGACATTCCCAAGCCTTAAAAAGAGTGCGATATCCTTTTCTCTGGTCTGCCTGAACATAAACTGCCGTATCGGTACAATTCCGCGCTCGTACATCTCACGCGCGTTGATCTCATTATTGAAGTATGGTTTTATCGCCGTGTCGTTCACATCCTTTATTGTAGGTGCCATAATGAAAATGGTGAGAAATATCGCAAGGCCCATCATGATCTGATTCGGCGGCTCCTGCTGCGTTGACAGTGCTCTCTTGAGAAAAGAAAATACAATTGCGACCCTTGTAAACGAGGTGACCGAGATAATAATAGCAGGGGCAAGGCTGAGAACTGTAAGAAGAAAGAGTATCTCCAGCGATAACGCAACATCACGCGGCTGCTGGGCTTCATCGAGTGTGATCCCAATTCGCGGTATCGGTATCCTTTCCTGCGCGTAGCTTTTAACCGGTATGAAAAGCAGCCCAGCAAGGACGAGAGACATCAGAATCCCGTACAACACTCTTTTTCGCTTCATGTCCCCCTCCCTAATATACGTTCAATAACTTAAAATTATTTATATAAGTTATAAAATATCATACATGAATATATAAAAAAAACAACCCTGTTCATACCACTCCTGCCGCGAAACTCGGCGAAAAACATCCGCCCGACGTCATATGCTCCTCTCGGCCGTTTCTTCTATATTTACATCTTTTTCATCTTATCGATTCTTTTTCTGTACCCGCCAAGGTACGATATTTGCCCCGGCTTGGCAAAAGATTTTCCGCCGATTAACTTCAGAAACTGGTCCTTAAACCCGCCTGCCCCCTTTGACTCTTTGCTGCTTAAAAGCCTGATTTGGTCGATAACTTCCTTGTCTTCAACTTCCGTAATTAGGTTTACGCTCGAATCCGACACACCGAGTACAAGAACCTGTCCTCCTATATCAACAATCTGAATGAGGCGATTTGCCGCAAGCGGGTAGGTTGCAAGCACCTTTATTATTTCGGAGTCTTTTACCGGGCTTCTCCTGTTTTTAAGAAGAAAACGAAAAATAAAATATATACCGATGATTATTGCACCGAGCACTGCAACGGTTCGTAGAATCAGCAGAGGGTAGGAAACTTCCTTCTGCGTAAATTCCGGTTCCTGATATTCGTAATTGGGCGCAGGATTCGCCTCTCCCTCTGGCACCCCCCCTTGTTGCGTCGCCTTTGTTTGATTTAGCGAAGCGCTATTCGGCATATTAGTATCGGCACCAGATGCGTTGTCCGACACCGTCGCGCTCGGTGTGTTTTCCGCATCGAGTATAGGTGGTATGAGAAATAGGGTCCCTAATACAATGAAGGCAAGTAAGGCAGACATGTTTCGAAGCAGGGATAGACTTCCCTTTGATACAATCAAAATCCCCTCCCATTTAAAAGTGGCGTAAGTCCCTCTGGGGAAAGTCCCTCTGGGGAAAGTCCCCCCCGGGATACATCTCCCTGAGATACATCCTCCGGGGACCGAGTATCAACAAGTAGCGCAGATTTTCAGCCACGTAACTGCAGCATTACTCAAGTGTGCTGATTCGTTCCATCGGGCTGATAATATCCGTGACCCGCACACCGAAGTTTTCATCTATAACGACGACTTCCCCCTTCGCAATAAGCTTTCCGTTTACCAGCAGGTCAACCGGTTCACCGGCAAGCTTGTCAAGTTCGACGATCGTTCCCTCACCCATACCGAGTATGTCTTTTATGAGCATCTTTGTCCTACCGAGCTCAACTGTAAGCTGCATCGATACATCCATGAGAAGACCGATATTTCCGGTGATTCCCGACTGCTCCCCCTGTGTAAGTGGGGCAAACTGAACAGGCTGTACACCCACATTCATCTGCGGCTGTTGGGCAGACTTAAAAGTAGAGGGTTGAAACCCTGCCTGAAAACCGCTCGACCCGGCTGCAACCTGCGGTTCCATCTGTGCAATATCGGAGCCTGTAAGCACTTTAGCGGCATTTGATTCGAATATTTCATCGAGTTCGGTAACGTTTCCATCTGCCGTGAAGTTGTAGCGAACTCGGACAAATTCTCCCTCCGGGAGCTGCAGCTCTGTTGGTAAGCTGTTTCGCATTGAATTGAGATCGGCACATTTCGGTGTAACACCGCTCTTATCACCAATTGTCCTGTTCTCAGCTTCAGTCATCTGGCTGAAACCTTCTGTGAGAGCCGAAAGCGCCATATCCGTTAATTCCCCTTCTTCCTGGGCCATCATGAGCGCAGCAACCTGACGGGCGGTTTCCTCCGCCATAATAAAGGAGTGCAGACCAAAAGCTCCCTCGATATAATCCGCGGTCACCTGTACCGTACCATCGGAAAATTGGGAAATAAAGGTGTCTTTTGTCACCACGTCCACCTGTGCTACCTTTATCTCAACGTTTTTCGCGGTTATTGTCGAAAGTGTATTACCCATCGATGCAGCCGCTCTACCAGCTATTCCCTGCAGGGTGCTCCTATCGCTGTCTGAAAATGCTGGCGCTGGGGCTGTAGCCTCCATTCCCATGGTTCCGCTCAGGTCATCGGCACCCTGAAGCAAAGCATCTATTTCTTCCTGGGAAAGCGAACCATCACCCATTTTATTCCTCCCCTTCTATTTCTTTAAACATCTCATCTTCACTCACAAGCGGCTCAGCCTTTCCTGTTATCTGCACTGACATATGTGAACCGACAACGCCGGGCCGCGCGTAGAATTTCTTCTTGTTTCCTATTTTCAGTATCATGTTATCGTTTACCTTATTCCGCTCCAGCTTGATAATATCGCCCCTCTGCAGATTCAACACGTCCTTCACGCTTATATCGAGGCTCCCGAGTTCCGCTATCAGGTTGATGAACACTGTATCGAGACGTTTTTTCAGTATTGCGAGGTTTTCGGTTGTCCCGCCCTTTCTGATACTCGAATACCAGTACTGTGCGGACAGTTTTGTAATAATCGGCTCGATGGTAAGGTACGGTATGCAAAAATTCGTCATGCCCTCTACATCTCCCACCTTTGTTTCAAGCGTTATGAGCACGACCATGTCCGAAGGCGGAACAATCTGGGCAAATTGAGGGTTGGTTTCAATATTCCCGAGGCGCGGACGGAGATCGATAACATTCGACCATGCCTCGCGCAGGTTCCCCAGTATCCGCACGATTATTCCTTCGATAACCGAGAGCTCGATATCCGTAAGTTCCCTGTTGATTTTGGACGCCTCACCGGGTCCGCCGAAAAGCCGGTCGATAATCGTGAAAGTAATGGACGGGTCGATTTCGAAGATAGCGCTTCCTTTCAGCGGGTCCATGTTGATGACTGAAAGCGTCGTCGGATTCGGTATCGAGCGCAGAAATTCCTCATAGGTAAGCTGATCAACGGATGCAACATGTACATGCACAATTGTTCTCAACTGCGCCGACAGTGAAGTAGTAGTAAGTCGGGCGAATGTTTCATGCATCATCTGCAGCGTACGTATCTGATCTTTTGAAAACTTATC
>Ga0315555_1001000_pt1 | contig 20556 bp, 15 predicted proteins | sample SalMarSW160380MG_FD_202113 | JGI IMG/M metagenome (GOLD analysis project Ga0315555, IMG submission 202113) | Salt marsh sediment microbial communities from the Plum Island Ecosystem LTER, Massachusetts, United States - Salt Marsh Sediment SW1603-80 ... | reverse complement strand
CGGCACGGCTCCCACATGAACGAGACGGTGTCGGGCAGCGGCTTTGTTCTGCCCGGCGTCAACGGCAAGATGATCGGCTCGTGCCAGCCCGTCATCGTCGGCAGCCGGCTCTACTACTGCAACCCCGGCGCGGACAACGTCCGGAAAAAACCCTCGTACCTGCATTACCTGTACACGGACGGTTCCACGGACGTGGCCGGGATGAAGGGCCTGCCGCTCACGGCGGACAAGCACCACAACTTCCCGCTCTTTGCCGCGTCGCCGGACGGGAAGAAGCTGTACCTGTCTCTGGGCCGCTCCACGATGGTCATGGTGCGAGATGCCGAAGGGACGGCCGCGGCCGTGCCCTTCGCCGGAAAGAGCGGGAAGCCGGGCAGCGACAACGCGCACCTGAACCAGGCCAACGGCATAGACTGCGACTCGTCCGGCCGGGTCTACGTGGCCGATTTTTCCAACAATCGCATTCAGGTATTCGCGCCCGACGGGAAGCATCTCAAGAGCATCCCGTCCGACCGACCGTGGCTGCTGCGGGTCCATCGTAAGACCGGCGCGATCTACGTTCTGCACAACACCCGCGTGCAGGGCAAGACGATCGGCCGCCTGACGAAGCTCCGTTCGTTCGACGATCCGAAGGAAGTCTTCCACATGGATGCCCTGTCGTCGCCGGTGATGGCGATCGACAACTGGTCGGCAAAGCCCAGGCTGTGGCTCGCGTCCTCTCCCTCCGCAGGTACGGAACAGTACATTCGCCTTCAATCATCCTGGGGAGGCGGCATCGTTCACGGGAACCGGGAGGACTACTCGATCAGCGGCGGGGCGAGCGTGCAGATATGGGAGGACGACGGCACCAGGCTGGTGAAACTCACGGATTTCGACGTTGAAGCGAAGAAGATCGCCGGCGACAACTACATCGGCCGCTGGGGCGGCGCCGTCATCGGCGGCTCCGGCATCGGTCCCAAGCTCGACTGCGACCCGACACGCGGGAAGGCGTACTTCGGCAAGCTGATATTCGACCTGAAGACCGGGGCGTTCGAGGGCGAGTACCGGGTGCACGGCGGCACCTACGACGATATCGCCTTCGACAAGAAGGGCTATATGCACGGGCACGCCAATCCCGGTTTCGATCCGCCGGGCGGTGTGTGGCGGGTGGACCCGAGTCAGGCAAGAAAGGGCAAGGACGCGAAATCCGGGCGAAATACCGTCTTCTACCCCGAGCTGCCGTACGACTACGGCGTCACCAGCAAGGCGGCCTACAGCCCCGACTGGCAGGGCGCCATCCGTACGAAGGATCAGCCCGGCGCCAAGTTCTTCCAGGACGGCATCGGCGTCAACATGCGGGGCGATATCGTGGAGGTCTGCAACATCTATCACGTGCCCAAGATGGAGGACGCCGGCTTTGCATATGCCATGGCGGGCGTGGCGCAGCAGAGAAAGGGATACGGGGGCGCGTGGGGCAAGGGGGCCACCGCTATCGGCAACTATGCGACGTACAAGAAGAAGCTCGACGACATGGCAAAACGGGGCGAGGAGATATACTCCATTCGCCGGAGACCCGGCACCCCGCTATGGGGAGGAACCGTCTGGTCGTTCGACTCGTCGGGCGAGACGCGCCAGGAGTGCGCGGTCATCGAGGGCAAGCTCATCAACAACGTGGGTATAGACGAGGACGGTGAGATCTATTTCACCTCCGCCCGCCCCCGCGTCCACGACGGAAACTACTACCTGTGCAACAAGGGGGGCACGTTCGGCGTGCCGAAGGACAAGGCCAACCTGTACCCGTTCACCGGGACGCTCATCAGAACGAAAAAGGACGGCACCTGCCGGATACTCACCGCGAACACCCCGATCCCGCTGGACCCGCTCCCGAAGCGGCCGGCCGACCTGATGTCGGTTGGATTCCCCGATGTGTTCGGCAGGGACTCCCAGAAGGCCTGGGTGGAGGGCGGCGAATGGATGTACGCGGGCGCCTCCCCCATGGTGCCCGGCGGTTGTACCTGCCCCACCCTGCGGTTCCACCTGGACTGGTACAAGCGGACGTTCGTCCCGGAGGCGTACCGCCACTCCATCGGCGTGGTGGACACCGCGGGCAATCTCGTCATGCACATCGGACAATACGGCAACTACGATAGCGGGCACGGGGCGAAGAGCAACATCCCCGTCGGCGGCGACAACATCGCCATGTTCCAGCCCCGCTTCATTTCCGGCACGGACGACTCCCTGGTATTCACCGATTGGGGCGAGAGGATCGTCGTCATAAAGCTGAACTGCCACGCGGAGGAGACGGTTCCCGTAGGAACCGCTCGCTGACGATCCGCGTGCGGCCAGACGTGATTCGGCCTGCTATTTCGCGCCGGAGTGGGAGTGCATGCTGAATCTGCATGATTTCGCGAAGGACAAGGAGATCAAGCGGCTGGCCGGCATGATGCTCGACCTCACGTATTCATCGAAGAAGGCGGACACGCTGCGGCTTACCGGCAAGGGAACGCGGGAGCTGGACGGGAAGCCCGCGGACCTGAACTACGACACGTACGACTCGCCTTGCCTTCAGTCCAAATGGAAGAGCGGCCTCATCGAGGTGCGCAAGGGCACCAGGAAACTGACCCTGGATTTCAGGAAGTAGCCCTCGGACTAGAACCGTGTAAGGCGATTCAATTCTTTTCTCCATGCCCGCCAGGAGGGCCGATATCGCTCGTTTCATGACGGGATTATTCCACGGGGAGGGGCACCGGGACCTCCTTGGTGACCGCGCCGGTGAGGCGCACCTGGACAATCCGGCTGTTGTGGCTGTCGACCACGAAGGCGTCGCCGTCGAGGGCCGCCACGCGCACGGGGAACCAGAGCGGGATGGGCGGCTCGGGCACGGCGCTGCCGGCGCCGAGCGCGTCGCGATTCCCGTAGGAGCCGAATCGCGTCAAAACGTTTCCGTTCGCGTCCAGAACCGCCACGCAGTAGCCGGGGACATCGGGCACGAAGACCCGGCCCCAGCCGTCCACGTCGAAGTCGGCGATCACGCACAGGCATCCGGCCTGCTGCGGCATCGGCGAGATACCGTAGAATCCCCACTGCGCGCCTTTCACCTCCACCGGCGCGTTGCGCCTCGCGAAGTGGGTCATGGCCGTCTTGTCCGACGGCTTGATGGAGCCGCCTTCCGGCGGGAAACGGAAGACCGTGCCGTACCATTTGCACAGATGGGTCCGCGGATCGGACGGATACATATCGGGAAACTGCTTGTCTTTGGGCCTGACCGTGTCGGACACGTACAGGCGGCCGGCCGGGTCGACGCGGACCGCGCCGGGGTTGGCCGTCATGGGTACCAGCCCTTTCTGTATCGGCGCGCCGTCCGGTCCGTAGAGATCGACCAGGGCGGTCATATCCTTCCGGGACAGCATGGCCACCACGTACAGCTTGCCGTCCGGGCCGACGGAGAACGAGGAGGGATGCTCCGGGCTGCCGCCCTGCTTCCTGCCCCTGGTGGGGATGGATTCGCCGGCGGTCTTGAACGGGACGTTCCGGCCGCCACGGTCGAAGCGCCGGATGAGCCAGGGATTGGTGGCCTTTGTGTCCGGATTGCCGCTCCTGAGATAGAGCGATCCGTCCGGGCCCACGGCGGCGTAGCCCACTCTGGTGAGCGCGGCCTTGCCGACCTCGCCCTCCAGCTCCAGCTTCTTCGTTTCGCCGGTCACCGGGTCGATTCGCACGTGGCCGACGGGGGTGCCGAAGGCGTACAGCTCGTTGTTCCCGCGGTCGGCGGCCAGAGGCGGGTCCACCGTCTGGTAGCGGTTCAGGCGCAGGATGCCGTGGGGGACCTTCTCGAGCTTCTCGCCGCGGTCGGCCACCTTCCAGAGCATGTCGTCCGGCTCCTGCCGCCCGACGTTGGCGATCCACAGGGCCGGCTCCTCGTGCGTGGCGTCCAGCACCATCATCGGTCCGGCGTCGTGCATGTGCTTCCGGCGGTTCGGCAGGTCTACCCGCGCGACCTCCTTCCAGTCGTCGATGGAGGCGAACTTGATGACGCTCTTGTCCTGGTATACCTCCCATGTCGCTTCATTGCCGTAGTGATCGGTCTTCCCGCGATCCCGAACGGACAGCACGTAGACGGCGCCGGTCTTTGGATGCACCCGGACCTGTTCCGGCCCCGTGACCGCCAGCGATTTGACGAACGTTCCCGTGCAGTCGAAAACCTGGACGCGGTCGTTCATGTAGTCCCCGACGTACAGGCGCCCGGCGGAATCGACATCAATCCCGCGCGGGTCATTGAAGTGATTTTCGCCCGTGCCGGCAGCGTCCTCGTCGCCGATGAACGGCTTGAGATCATCTCCCCACGCGTCGAGCGCCACGCGGTATACGGCATGCCGGGGGCCCTGCTTCGATCCGCCCACGCCGGATACGTAAAGGAACTTGTCGCCGGGCGACAGCGCGAGGAAGAAGGTTCGGCCGGCTATGGGCGGCCTGGGCCCGTTGTACAATTCCCGGGGACAGCTTCCGTCGATGCCGACAGAGAGAATGCGTCCTGCCCCCCGGGCGCCGAAGAGCATGCGGCCGTCGTCGGTGATGACGGGCAGGGTTCGTACCATGCCCGGGTGGCCGGGGACGAATCCGGAGTAGGGCCGGTGGTTGTTCGGCCCGGACAGCGGCACGCGCCGTCCGCCGGTGGTGGTGATGAAGTCGACCATCGAGACCTTCTTCTCCGGCCAGTCGCCGCGGAAGGGCATGATGGTGCGCTGGTACCGGCCTTCGGAGTCGAATGCCTTCGTCGTCACGATGGTAGTGACATGGCCGACGAAGAGCGATCCCTCGGTTACGATCAGGTTGCCTTTGCCGTCGACGGCCAGGCCGATGGGGCCGCGGCTGGCCACGCCGACGGGCGCGGGGCAGAGGATGCGCGCGAATTCCGCCGTCAGTCCGAGGGAAACGCGCAGCTTCGAGCCCGGCGGCACCGGCTTGCCTTTGTCGTCCAGGCCGTTCCAGTCGATTGTCTGATTCAGGCCGGCTTGGAGTGGCTCCGGCGGGTTTTTCCCCAGCATGCCCGCGGCCAGGTGTCTGACGACCCTGCCGTCCGGATCGACGATCGCCACGGTGGCGTCGATCGGCGCCGAGACCGCGAAGGTGATGCCGTAGGTCTCTCCGTGCTTCTTGATCTCGGGCCCGGCCGTGAAGCGGGCCTTCGGCGCGTCCGTCTTGCCGGCGTCCGCGGCCATGGCCGTTACCATGAGAAGAATCGATATCGACAACACTCCCGGTACCGGTTTCCAGTGCTTCATGTGCTCTCCTGCAGCAGGCATGTTTCCCCTTCCCTTCCCTTTGCGATACGATCGGCGATGAGGGCCGATATCGCTCGTTTCATGACGGGGCCATTCTACGGGGAGGGGAGGCGATTTCAATAATCGCCCTTGACAAATCGATAACATGATAGTATGATATGGTAGGATTATCTGATTCGTCGGGTCCTTGCCGGGGAGGCTGTATGAAGATATTGACTGCTACGGAGTTAGCGAGAAACCTCAGCCGTATCCTGGATTCGCTGGAGCACGGCTCGGAGGAGATGGTCATCGTCCGGAACAACCACGCGGTCGCGAAGCTGATCCCCGGGGCACCGATGATGACCGCTCTGGAAGCACTGTCCGACCTGCACCGGACGCTCCCCTACGCCGAGGGTGAGGCCTGGCTGAAAGACAGCCGCAAGATCGCCGACGCGGTCGACGACCGGATGAGTGACCCGTGGGAGTGATCATCGACACGTCCGTGTGGGTGCATGTCGAGCGCGGGCGGATCAGCCCGGCGGACGTGGCGGATCTTACCGGCAAGTTGCCGGTGTTCGTCGCCCCGCCGGTTCTGGCCGAGCTGCAGTACGGTGTCGATCGGGCGCGCACGGCCGCGCAGAGGAACAGGAGAGCGAGCGCCCTGGCGCGTATTCGCCGCAAGCCGTGTCTCATCATCGACGGCGAGACGGGAATCATCTTCGGCATGCTGGCTCAGGAGCTCGATCGAAAGGGACGGTCCGCCGCCCACCGGGCGCAGGATCTCTGGCTGGCGGCCCTTGCCATTCAGCACAACATGAAGGTGCTCACGGAGAACGAGAAGGACTTCTCCGATATCCCGGGCCTCGAGGTTATGCCGCTCCGCATCTGATTATTGTGAACGACGTTAGCCGTTCCCCTCCCCCAGCCCCTCCACATTTCGACGGGGGCTTGGACGAAAACAAGTAGGCCGGCTTCGACGATGCTCGGGAAATCCATGACTCCCGAAGCGATATTGGTGCAGTCATTGGCTTGTTTTTGGTGCATATCCTTGATTTAGATGCATTGTGTTTGGAACATGTTGCCCATCGAAAAGCCTTGATTTTGGTACGCAGAATCGCTAGTATTCACCTATGAAGCGCTTGATTGACTACTATCTGCAGGACTGGAAGCGGAAGCAGGACCGCAAAGCCCTGCTCCTTCGGGGCGCACGACAGGTTGGCAAGACGTTCTCCGTTCGTGCACTGGGGGAGTCGTACGACGAGCTGGTGGAAATCAATCTCGAGCTGAATCCGGAATACGCTGCGGTGTTCGAGCTGAATCTCGACCCGCATCGAATCCTCCGAGAGCTTCGTCTCATGACCGGCAAGCGCCTTGCTCCGGGCACGTCGCTTCTCTTTGTTGACGAGGTCCAGCAGCAGCCGTTGGCCGTGAGCGCGCTGAGGTACTTCTATGAGAAGATGCCCGAGATGCACGTCATTGCAGCGGGGTCTCTGGTGGAGTTCGCCCTCGAACAGGTCGGCGTGCCGGTGGGCCGCGTTGCTTCGCTGCACATGTACCCGATGTCATTTCTGGAATACCTTGCGGCGAGCGGCAATATCCCGATGGCTGAAGGCCTGCTTGATTCCGAGGCCCCTTTCTCGGTAAGCGATTCCGTTCATGAACGGCTCCTGCGTTTGGTGGGGGAGTTCCTCGTGCTTGGCGGTCTTCCCGAGGTGGTCGCGACCTGGATCGAGCATCAGGACATTGAACGCTGCGGCGAGATTCTCGACGTGATTGCGGCCGCCTGCCGTCGGGACTTTGCCAAGTACGCGAAGCGCCACCAGATCAAATATGTCGATCTTGTATTCAACGAAGTGCCGACTCTTGCGGGGAGGAAGTTCAAGTACAACGCGCTGCCGGGTACCTGGAAAGCGAGAGAGCTTGCGCCGGCTCTCGAGTTGTTGCGCAAGGCGTCCGTCGTTTACAAGGTGACGCATTCGTCCGGCAACGGGATTCCTCTGAAAGCGGAATCCAACCCGAACCGATTCAAGGCATTGTTTCTGGATGTCGGTCTGGCGCAGCGTATCATGGGGGCGGACGTCAGGCCCTGGCTTCTGAATCCGGCCGCGAATATCTGCAATGCCGGCGCCGTAACAGAAGCATTCGTCGGACAGGAATTGCTGGCGTATGGCCGGCCATGGGCAAAGCAAGAGCTCTATTACTGGCACCGTGAAGCGCGGTCGAGCAACGCCGAGGTGGACTACCTTCTGCCGCTCGACGGTGTTATTGTTCCCGTTGACGTCAAGAGCGGTGCAAGCGGACGTCTGCGCAGCCTGCGAGTGTTTCTTGACGAAAAGCGGGGCCGGAGCCCGTATGGGATTCGGTTTTGCGGACAGCCCGCTTCGGTTCACGGAGACCTGCAATCGCATGCGATCTATGCGGTCCCTCACGTGTTGCGCCGGGAGATTCCTACGGATTGGATGAGGTGAGCCCCTCCGACGTCAGGTATGCGTGACTCTTCTGCACCGCTTCCATCATGTCGCCGGCGCAGGTGTCCAGCTCGACGATCATCCACTCGACGTTCGCGCCTGCGGCTTCGACGATACCCGGAAAATCCATGACGCCGTCCCCGACGGCGGTCATCGGTTTCTCTTTCTCGCCGGGACCGTCCTTGATGTGCAGGAGAGGGGCGCGCGCGCCGAGCTCGCGCACCACGTCCGCCGGATCCAGCCCCGCGATCCTGACCCAGTAGGTGTCCACCTGGAAGAAGACTTCCGGCGCCAGATGGTCCAGCATCAGGTTGTAGACGTGGCGGCCGTCCATCGGCATGAACTCCCAGGAGTGATTGTGAATGCCGAACGTCATGCCGTTCTCGGCGGCCACGGCGCTTGCCTCGTTGAACCGTTCGCAGGATTCCTTGACCTTGTCCGGCGTCGCGAACTGCTTGGGCCCGAAACCGGAGACGATACGCGTGGAGCCCAGGGCGTTCATCGTGTCCAGCGTCTGCTGCTTCGCCTCGCCGACGGGCAGGGCGATATGAGCGCTGGGGACGGCCAGGTCGAGCTCTTTGAAAAGCGCCGCCGCCTGTTCCGGGGTGGTTCCCGGGAATCCCGCCGGCTCCACGCCGGCGTAGCCCATGTCCGCGATTCTCCGCACGCCGCCCTCGAAATCGTTCCCGAGCTGCTTTCGTATCGAATACAACTGAAGCGCAATTGGTGCCGTCATGGTACCTCCTTTATGCGGGATGATAGCACAAGCTGTCTTCGAGAATAAGGGTGCTCCATACAAGTGGCTGGATATCAGAGCGTTATCTACGAATCTGCTCCAAGCTCATCTCTCCCTTCCCGTCTCTGTCTTTCCATCAACCAATTGGTGGGCTCTTTTGAGTACTTCTCTGCACGCCTGTTTCTGTATCTATAAACGTATAAGGCGGAGAAGTGTTCGGTGTGCTAGAATGCCTCCATCATGAGATGTGGACGCGTATTCTCCGCCGTGCTGCTTGCCGCGGCGCTCGCCGTTTCCGCTCCGTGTGCGGGCCCGCCCGCGGCCGCCGCCGCCCCTCCGGCGCTCGTCGAGACGCGGTCCGCGTGGCTCTTCGACGAGGAATATTTTCCCGCGGTTCGCGGAGAGATCCGGGCGGCGAAGAAGGAAATCATCGTTACCGTCTACCTGTTCCGTGTATATCCGCACTCCAGTTCGGAGAGCCCGACGTTCATGCTCCTTCAGGAGCTTCTCGACGCGAACCGTCGCGGGGTGAAGGTGCGGGTGATACTGGAGCGGACGTGCTGGCAGAACGAGACCGCGCGGGAGATGCTGGCCGCGGGGGGCGTGGACGTGCGGTACGCCGGCGGAGGGGACCTTCTGCATCAGAAGGTGGTGGTGATTGACGACGACACCTGCATAACGGGTTCGCACAACTGGTCGCATGCGGCGCTGAAGTACAACCACGAGGTGTCCGAGCTGGTGCGGTCGAAGGTGAAGGCGGAGCAGATGCGGGAGCGGATCGCGAGGATTCCCCTCCGCGCTCCGAAGGAGCGTCCGTCCGGCGGGTACGTGCGCGTGCCGAGCCGCTTCGTGACGGACCCGGATCTGGTCGCGGCCATGGTGAACGATCACGACAACCGCTCGTTCGAGCTGTTCCTGCATCTGTGGCGGGATCACGTCGGGCGGCCGGAGGGCAGGCGGGGCGAGATGACGCTGACCTACGGTGCGTATGCGGAGAAGCTGGGGATCAAGGAGAAGATGACCGAGCTTTCCTATCGTCAGCAGATCATCAAGGTGCTGCGCAAGCTGGATAACGAATACGGGCTGATTACGGTCTCGTTCGATTACGGCGGGCCGGCGACGGTGCGGGTGAAGCTCCGGATGGCGCGCGGGGAGACGGGGCTCCGGGTGCCGGTGGAATTGTGGGAATACGGCTGGCTACGCACGCTGGGGCTGTCGGAGAAGGCGCTGTATCTGATATCCCTGGTGGAGACGGAGAAGAGCAGGAAGAAGCCGTGGTGGTCGCTCAGTCTGGACAGGATAGCGCAGAAGTACGGCATCGACCGGAGCACGGTGAGTAAGTCTCTGCTCGCACTGGAGCGGGAGGAGATACTGGAAGTGCTGCGGTCATCGGCCGGGGATGCCGGAGGATTCGAGCTGCGTCGGCCGAACAGCTACCGGATGAAGCCGCTGATGTCTCCGGAGGATATCCTGGCGGAGTGGGGGCATCTGGACAGCACGTACGGGAAGGAGAAGGTGAAGAAGGCGCGCGAACTTGCCGGCAGGTTGAACCGGCCGAACAGCCGGGACGTGGCGGGGACGTATCTGAAGCTGATGGAAAAGTACACGGTGGCGCAGATCGAAGCGGCTACCGACTACGTCGCCCGGCTCGCCACGGACAACCCGTACCGGCACGTCGGCACCGTCATCAATCGCCTCAAACAATTGGAGTGACGGGTTACTGCCACCCTTCGGAGGGTAGATTCTTGACAGGGAAGGCAAAACCAATAGAATGACCACTTGTGGCGTGTTTCGCTTTAGTTCGTCAGCTTACGCGGCGTGGTCCGGGATGAAATCGTATACGCGGAGGGTGATATCATGAAGAGAAAGGCGTGGTCGACGGTATGGATATGGGTGGCATCGCTGGCGTTGGCGACGGGCGGCACCGCGCTCGCACGGGACCGGGAAGAAGGGGGAGTGGCCGGCGACAGCGACGCCGGGGGGGGAAGGGCTCGGTGGATAAAGATGCAGGAAGCCAAGCCGGTCCTGGACTCGAAGTGGATTCCGTATTTTCAGAAGAAGAACAGCGTCATGCTGATCGACGAGAAGATGAGCCACGACGAGAAGGCAAACAAGTACTTCCTGCACGGCACGCAGATCAATGAAGACTTCTGGTGGCTGGTTGATTATTCGGAATACAACGGGCCCAAGCAGCGCTTCGGCATCGTGGACTTCAGGGTGGACCCGGCGCTGGAGGCCATGATCGTGCGCCACGGATTTCGCTCCGGCGTGGCCGTTGCCGGCCTGGAGGCCACGCTGATGTCCGAATTCGCCAAGACGAAGCGGTTCGTTCTGGTGGAGCGCGGCGAGAAGTCGCTGGGCGACGTGCTCGGGGAGCAGAACTTCGGAGCCAGCGGCAGGGTCTGGCAGAAAAGCGCCCCCAAGATCGGCCGGATCCTCGGGGCCCAGTTTCTGATAGACGCCACGGTCAACGAATACGCGCCCGACGCGAGCAAGTGGGGAGTGGCGGGCGGAGGCGTGGGCGCCGGCAAGAAGGGATTTTTCGGCGGCCTCCTGGGCGTAGGCAAGTCCAACTCCCTGGTCACCATCACCTTCAAGATCATCGACGCGGAGTCCAGTATCGTGGTTGCCACGGTCCAGCGGACCGGCCGCATCGCCAAGTTCGGGCTCGCCGGCGGGGGCGGCGGGGTCGGTAAGGACGGCGCCGGGGCCCTCGGCGCCAGCCGGCAGGAGAAGGCTCGGATGCAGCTCGCCATCCAGAACTGCATGGCCATGGCGGTGTACGAGATGGTCCATATCCCGGCGATATTCAAGTCCCGCATGCAGACCCACGTGGTCAAGACGGTGAAGCAGAAGGACGGCAAGATGCTGGTCATCGTCGCCGCCGGAAGCAACATGGGCCTCAAGGAAGGAATGCAATTCAACGTGATGAAGAAAATGGAGGTCGTGAACAAGGAGACCGGCGAGGACCTGGGCGACGACATCGCGGCCCTCCTCGGGGAGGTGGGCGGCACGGATGTGAACAAGGGAACCCTCGTTCTGACGAAGGTGCAGGAGAAGGTGGCCCTCGGCACGTTGCTCAAGGGGGGCGGCGAGGTCAAGGAAAACGATCTCGTGATGTTCAAGGAAGCGAAGTAGAGGCCCCTTTCTTGAGGATTGCCGCCGTCTCCGCGGCCTCTTTTCTCATCACCGGCGTCATGGCGTCGTCCTCGTTGTACGGGTATTTGTAGTTTGCCAGGTTCTCCACCTCGGGCAGGCAGGTCTTGGCCGTCGGGCCCGTGATCCGGAGGAGCTTCAGCACCTCGACGACCACCTTCTCCCGGTACTCGCTGTTGTTCGAGCCGTAGAACGTCGCATTCTTGAGGAAGCGCTTCGCGAACGGGACGACCGGAGCGGACTTCTCGCCGAACTTCTGCAGAGCGAGCCAGGACTGGATCTGCCAGGACGTGTCCTTTTCCATCTTGTCCATGATGTTGGAGACGATGTTGTCGTTCAGCGCGCCGATCTCTCCGATGGCCACGACGATCTCGGGGAGCTGCTGCCCCTCGGCGTGCATCATGCTGATGAGGCGGTCCATGTGCTCCTTCGCCAGGGGCCCCATGCGCCCGCAGGTCCACGCCGCCTGCTGTCTGACCATCTGATGTTCCGTGGAATACTGGACGTAGTCGGTGAGCGCACGAGTCAGCTTCGGGATGCAGCTCTTGGCCGCCGGGCCGATCATGCCGAGCGCCCGGACCGACTCCCGGCGCACATCGGAGTACTGATCGTATTTCTCGTTGAACTTGGAGGTCAACGCCGCGGTGACCTTCTCTACCTCGTCGTCGTGCTTGGCGTCCTTCAGTATCTGCCCGAGCGCCTTGGCGGCGGCCGACCGGTTCCGTTCGTGCTGGGTGCCCTCGAGCATGGGCAGCAGGTCCGGCACGGCCGCCCGGGCCGCGGGACCGTAGACCCCCAGCACCTGAGCGGCGACGAACTTGTCGTTCTCCCGCTCCGACTTGAGCACCGGTATCACCTTCGGCACGATCTGTGCGTACAGCTCGGCCGGCGCCTCCGACAGCGCCCGGGCCGCGCGGACCTGGAGACCCCGATTCCCCCCCGTGAGCTGGGCGATCCATTTCGAAAGCGGCTTGCCCTTGATGGCGACCTCGCTCTCCCCCGCCGCGCGTCCGACGAGCGCCGCCGCCATGACCAGCGCAACGCACACCACACCGCAATTTCCCAGCGTTTCCCTGCGATCGACCATAATTACCTCCTTCATTCAGTTCCCAGGAGTTTCCCATCTTCCAGAGTGACAGGTTACTCTATTTGGTGTGTGATAAGAAGAGGACAGATAGCACAATTCCCGAAGGTAGCCAGCCCGTTCGAGGTCAGGCAGAAATAGGCCGTCCTTGATGTGCAGAAGAGAAAAGTACCTTCATGCCGTGAGGCGGCATGGGAATCTCCAGCACGTCACCTCCCTCGAACCGTTCGCCCTCGAGCCGGTCGCGCCAGGGGTCCGTCGGCTGCAGTTCGGGGGGAAGCGTTACCCGGGACGTGACCGCGCACGGGTTGAAGCTGATCAGCACAATCACGGCGCTTCGCCCGCTGCCCCGCACACAGGCAAATACTCCTTCCGTCGCCCTGGCCCCGAGAAAGTCGGCTTTGCCGATCGTGAGCGCCGGAACGGTGCGCCGCACGCGGAAGATCCGTTCGAAACAGTCAATATTGGATTCCCCCCGGCCGCCGTAGATTGCCGGATCTTCCTGCCCCTGGTAGATCATCGGAACCCCGTCAACGAGGCCGCACAATGCCGTCAGGGCGCGGGCGCGGTCCGGACCGTATGCGTCCCGGGGTCTCTTCTTCTGAACCGTCCACGAGACGGTATCGTGGTTGCCGATAAATCTCATCTTCAATGCGCCGCGGGGAAGCGTCAGCGCCTGATCGTGCAGGAAGCGGCTCAGGTCCTCGGCCCAGACCTCCGGCGCGGCCTTCTCGGCTTCCAGGCGGACGAAGAGGTAGAAGAGCTGGGAATCGTATGTCAGATCGGCATGGCGATAGAAGACGTTGGCGCCGAAATACTCTTCGGGAAGAATGAACGTGTCCGTTCGCGCACGGAGGAAACCGTTTCGTATCGCGCCCGTCATGCCGAGCCCGCCACCGACCTTTGAGTGCGTCGGCCGGTGCGGGCTTTTCGGATCCCAATTCGACGGGCAGTCGAACGCGACGTCGATTCGCGCGCCGCACACCCCGTATTCGCGCGCGTGATACTCGGCCGCGTCCGCCATGTAGTTCTGCCATTCCGGGTGCGCGTAGTCGAACGCCAGCTGGTTCCACTCGAAGTGCGGCGTGCCTTCCTCGGTGAGACACTCCCAGTCCGGATGTTCCCTGCCCAGGGGCGTATCGGCGGGAGGACCGTGCGGAACGAGATCGAACACCAGGTCGATCCCTTCGCGCTGCAGCGTTCTCACCAGGCTCTCGAGCTCCTCGATGGTTCCGTAGAGCGGGCTGATCTTGAAGTGGTCGAACGGTGAATACAGGTTCCACTGCGTGCCGTCGCCGTGCTCGAAGATGGGAAGCAGCCACAGCGTATCGACCCCCAGCCGTTTCAGCGTCGGCACGTACGCCTCGATCGCCTTGAAGCCGCCGTATCCGCTGAACTTCTTTTCCGGCACTCCGCCGGGATGAGCGCAATAGATCGTCCGTTCGCGCAGTCGCGACAGTGCATGGGCGGGCGGCGCCAGGCCGATGAGATCGTAGATCGCGTGAACCGATCGAAGCGCGTCGTCGCGCCCGCCGGATGCAAGCCAGACGTACTGGGTCCCCAGCACCGCCCGCTGTCCCGGCTGCAGCGGAGCCAGAACGTCCTGGCGGTGGGCTATCACGCCCGCGTCCTCCGTTCGGGTCACGCTCACCTGCGCCAGCTCGTCCTCCGAATGAAGGTAGGCCCCGAGCGCGCGGCCTGCCCGCGAGGACCACAGATAGCAGAGACCGTCCAGCGATTTCGCGCGAAGCGGTGTGTCGCGATTGATCTGCTGAATCGGCCGGTCGCCAACCGGCAGCGAGCCGGGAAACACCGCCGCGGTGTGCGGGCCGACGGAGATCGCCGGCAGTGAATAGGTCGCTCCGCGCAGCGTCGCCGGTGAACCGCCCGCGTTCTCTATGGTGAAACGGCGTGAGAGAATGGGCGCGTTCTCGGCGAGTGCGTACTCGACGACACAGCGCCAGCCGCCGGCGGCGATCGTCATCACGAGCGACGGCCCCCGCGACGATCGGCCGACCGCGTGATCGATCAGCGTGCCGTCGGCCGGCCGACCGTCCGGCTGCGCGAGCTCGCTCGGGATCCCGGCCGCGCCGCGACACACCAGGTCTTCCCCCGTCCGCTTGTCGATACAGCGAATCCACGCGCCCGTTTCGCTGCTGAACCCGGCGGACACCGTCTCGTTTTCGAGGGTGATACAGGGTGTCATATCTGCTCCCACACCTCGCCCCAGCGGCTGTCGGGGTCGGCGCTGATGTGTTCGATGAACCCCTCGAAGGCGGTCCACATGTCTTCGGATATCATTTCGTACGAGTGTCCCCAGAAGTAGAAGACGCCCCCCGGCTTCGCCGCCTCGTATTTCTCGGGGAGATCCGCGTCCAGGAAATGACCGCAGGGGTGAAGCGCCATCGGGTCGTCGGGCGGAAACGGCCGGTCCGCGCGCTGAGTCGTTCGGGCGTACCGGTGCCCGGCTTCGCGAACGGCCTCCATCACCTCTTCGTTGTACGTCCCGCAGGGGTAGGCGAAGCCGTACACCGGCTGGCCGAAGAGGTCCTGGAGCTGCCGGCGGCCCTCACTGATCTCCGCGCGGGCGGCGTCGATGGGGATCCGCTCGAGCCGGGGGTGGGTGACGGTGTGGCTGCCGATGGTGAATCCGTCGTAGACGTCCCGCAGCTCATTCCTGCCGAGGCGCAGGACCTCCGTATTCTTGTGGGTCCATCCCGAACCGCGCTCTTCCCGGTGCGTGCCGGGGTTCAGGTTGAAGGTCGCCTTCGCCCCGTGGCGCCGCAGGATGTCCGTCAGGCGCACGTCCGTGGTGACGCCGTCGTCCCAGCACTGTACGACCGTCATCTTGTTACTCATACGGGATGATACCAGATTCTTCGATCCAGTGCGGCATGCCTGTGGTTGAGTCGTCGGAAGCCCTGAACAGTTTTGCCTCTTCGTACAGCGCGAACTCGAGTTCGCGCGCGATGTCATCGGTCACTCCGTATCCGAGGAACAGGAGCACCTGGTACAGTAAGGTACGGGCCGCAACGGCCGCAGCGCTGTACGGTCGGACGCGGCCCTTCAGCCCTTCCCCGTCGCCGTTCCCGGAAGCGAAATCCTTGCGCGGCTCCGGCCGTGGAGATAGGATGAGTGCGTGAAAGTACCTGATGCCTGCCGAGGATATACGTTCTGGATCGTCGTTCTTGTCGCCGTCACGGTGACGGGCGGGGTGCCGTTCCTCGTCCTGCGCGGCGGGGAGGCGCCGGGCGACGAATGCGGCCGGCTGGAGAGGGCGCCCGCGGTGCGTCCCGATTTCAGCGGCATAACCGTGCCGCCGAACATAGCGCCCCTGAATCTCCTGATAGAAGAGGACGGCTCGCGCTTCTTCGTGAAGATACACTCCGCGCAGGGCGAAGCCATCGAAGTCTCCAGCCGTACCGGCGAGATCATAATTCCCCGGGGACCCTGGGGCCGGCTTCTCGACGGGAACCGGGGACAGGAGCTCTGTCTCGACGTGTTCGTGAAGGACCGCGAGGGCCGGTGGAACCGGTTCGAGACCATCACCAACAGCATCGCGCGGGAAGACATCGATGGGTTCGTCGCCTACAGAAAGATGCATCCGACGCGCGGCTCGTGGAAGATGACCATCAACTATCGGGACCTGAGCGGCTACGACGAATCCGAGATTCTGCGATTCGACGCCGGTTTCGGAGGAGGCTGTGCGAACTGTCACACGCCTCAATCGAACAGCCCGGACAGGATGCTGATCGGAGTCCGGAGCACGCACTACGGCGCGGCGACGCTGCTGATCGAAAAGGGCGGCGTGCGGAAGATCGGAACGAAGTTCGGATACACCGCATGGCATCCCAGCGGACGGCTGGCGGCATATTCCGTGAACGATCTCCCCATATTCCTTCACTCCGCCAGAAGGGTGATTCGCGACACCACCGACAGGGATTCCTACATCGCGTACTACCTGGTGGACGAGAAGATATCAAAGACCTGTCCGCAGCTCTCGTGGAAGGAGCGGCTGGAGAACTGGCCGGTGTGGTCGCCCGACGGCCGGTACCTGTATTACTGCGCCGCGCCGAAGCTGTGGACGGACCCGGCCGAACAGCCGCCGAAGCAGTACCGCGAGGTGAAGTACGATCTCGAGAGGATACGCTACGACGTGGACGCCGACGAATGGGGCGAGCAGGAAGACGTCCTCGCATCCTTCGTGACCGGCAAGAGCATCGGCATGCCGAGAATCAGCCCCGACGGACGCTGGCTGTCGTTCTGCATGTTCGATCACGGGTTTTTTCCGAACTGGCAGGAGGAGAGCGACCTGTACCTCATCGATCTCGAAGCCGCGGAAAAGAGCGGGAAGTATGAATACCGCAAGATGGAGCTGAACAGCGATAGGAGCGAGTCGTGGCACAGCTGGTCGCTCAACGGCCGCTGGATGGTATTCAGCAGTAAGCGGGGCCACGGCATCTTTACCCGGCTCTACTTCAGCTATATCGACGATACCGGCAGGGCCCATAAGCCTTTCGTGCTGCCGCAGAGGGACCCGGCGTTTTACGATTCCTGTCTGTTCGCTTTCAATACGGCGGAATTCATCACCGGGCCCGTTCCTTTCGGGAAAGCGGACCTGGAGAGAGTCATGCGCGCTTCAGATACGATCCCGGTCGACGCGACGACCATGCCCACACCCAGGGCCGGGACGCCCCGGCCCCCGCAGGAGTGGGAGTAGCGGATGGACGTAAGAAGGTTCTCGCGCGGCGGCATGGACGAGCTGTGTGTCACCGCGGTTCCCGGGGACGGCGCGGACCCGGGAGGAATGTTCGCGCAGGCGATGGAAGCGGTCCGCGCGGAGGGCGCGTGCATCGTCAGCCAGGACGTGTTCGGCGTTCCCGCGGCGCATGAGGCCGGTATGAGGGACCTCGCGGGGGCCTGCGGCCGCATCGACTGGCCGGTGTCGTGGGTGGGAACAGGGGCCGCGGCGGGCACGATTGCGGGTACGCAGCTGCACGCGGTGTCCGGCGCGGCGGTGAAGCGCATCGCTCGTGAGGGCAGGATCGCGGCGAGCGTGTACGAGAATGAATCCTGCCGATTCTGCCGGCTTGCCGGTATCCGCGGCGACGTGTCCCTCTCGCCGGCTGCGCAGGCGCGCGAGACGTTCGAACGGATAGAGGCGCTTCTGGACGAGGCGGGGATGGACTTCTCCCACGTGGTGCGCACGTGGATGTACCTGGATGACATCCTTTCCTGGTACGAGGATTTCAACCAGGTGCGGACGAGTTTCTTCACGGAGCGGGACGTGTTCCGGGGGGTGGTGCCCGCGAGCACCGGAGTGGGCGGGAGCAATCCCGCGGGCGCGGCGGTGGTGGCGAACGCCGTCGCCGTCGAGCCGAAGGCGGACCGTGTTCGAATCTCTTCCGTGGCGTCGCCGCTGCAATGCCCCGCCACCGCGTACGACAGCTCGTTCAGCCGGGCGGTGGAGATCGACGCGCCGGGCTGCCGCCGGCTTCTGATTTCCGGGACCGCGAGCATAGACTCGGACGGCAGGTCCGCTCACGACGGCGACGTCGGGAAGCAGGTCGAGCTGACGATGAATGTGGTCCGCGCGATTCTCGAGAGCCGCCGGATGGACTGGCGCGACGTGACGCGCGCCGTCGCCTACCTGAAACACGGATCCGACGCGATACGCCTTCCCGCGCTGCCCGTGATAACGGTCGAAAACGACATCTGCCGCGACGACCTGCTGTTCGAGATCGAGGTGGATGCAGTCGGCATCCCCGCAGAGAATGAGTAACCGCGAACGTATCCAGGGCCTGATCTTCTTCGTGCTGTTCTATCTGTACCTCTGGCTCGAGGTCGACCTGCGGCTGGTGTATCACGGCGGCCCGATGGTGGTGAATTTCCCCGCGTTCTTCAAGGGCGGGGAGTTCTTCCGTCCGTACCTTTCGTATCCCGCGGGCGTTCTCGAGTACCTGTCGGCGTTTCTCTCCCAGCTGTTCCATTATTCCTGGGCGGGCGCCCTTGTGGTGACCCTGCAGGCGTGGCTGCTTTCCGTGTGCACCGCCGCGTTTCTGAAGGCCGTGAATGCGTTCACTCTTCGCGGCACCCGGTTCATCGGCCCGATCCTCATGCTCATGCTCTATGCCGGATACCGATACCACTTCAATATTACGATGATGGTGCTGGGGGCGGTGGTCCTTGCGTGTGTGTACGTGAAGCTGAGGCCCGAATCCGGCGGGGCGGTGGTGCTTCTCTTCATCGCGCTGCACGTGGTCGCCTATGCGGTCACCGCCGGCGCGCATCTCCTGTTCGTGGCGCTCTGCGGGATCTACGAACTGCGTTCCGGGCGCCGGTGGCGGATAGCGCTGTTGTATCCGGCGTCGGCCGTCGTCATGCCCTGCGTCGTGGGCTGCCTTCTGTACGGAGTGGTCCCCGCCGACGCGATCGGGTATTCACTGTTCGCGCCCCTGGAATTCCACGTCTGCTCGAGGTTCCCCGGAACGATGGTAAGGCTGTCCCTGCTGTATCTCTTTCTGCCGTTGACCGCGCTCGCGTTGCGGCCGCGGCGGAAAGAAACGGGCGGTGAATCCGCCGCTTCTCCCGGTACCGCCCGGCGGTGTGCCGGGTACGCGGCGCCTTTCGTGTTGGGCGCGGTCGTGATACTGCTGTTCCGCAACACCGACATCAAAGCCGAGCTGGCGGTCCATTACCACGCGTATCACCGCATGTGGCCGGAAGTGCTGGAAATCGCCGATGACATCGAGGACAACAGGGATCCCGGCATAGTCCACACAGTCAATCGCGCCCTGTACCACACCGGCCGGCTGGACCGCGACATGTTTCGTTACCGCCAGCATCCCAACCTGCTGCTGCTTACCGACGAACGCATGCCGGAAATGTATGTAAGCTGGCACCGATTCGACACGCTGATCGACCTCGGCCAGATAAACCTGGCGGAATATCGCCTGAACGAGTGCACCGGATTCTTCGGGCCTCGCCCGGTAATCCTCAGGCGCCTGGCCCTCATCCACATGGTGAAAGGCGATGCCCCCACGGCGCGGGTGTATCTCAACGCACTCGCCGGGACCCTGTTCGACGCCGATTGGGCACGGGAGTATCTCGACCTGCTGAAGGCTGATCCCGACCTGTCGACGGACCGGAGGATTCAAGACCTGCGCGCGCTGATGGTGGAAAAGGATCGGCCAGTCATTCCGAGCAGAAATGACGAAAGGCACGGATTCTACGCCACGGAACGGATGCTGCTGGATCTGCTGGAGAAGAACCCCGCGAACCGCATGGCATTCGAATACCTGATGACCCTGTACCTGCTGAACAAACGGCTGGACAAATTCGGCGGGCAGCTCGGCCGCATGAAGCCGCTCGGGTATTCCCGCATGCCGCGCCTGTATGAAGAAGCCGTGCTGGCCCGTTCGCTGGTCGAGCAGACCAGGCCGGAATCGGACCCCTTCGAGGTCAGTGCGGAATCGCGCATGAGAGCCAACACGTTCCTCTGGACGTACAACAGCTTCCGGAATGACCCGAATCCGAAACATTTCGAGGAGTACCGGGACAGCTACCTGTACTATTTCTTTTGTGTCGGCCCGACTCCTTCCCGCCGGTGAAGATCGGACGCGGACGGGTCACTTCATTTCTTCCTGCTTCATCGCATGCAGTATCGCGTCGGCAATGGCCTGCATTCCCTTGTCCCCGGGATGAGCGGCAACGCCGCTGTGCGTGAACTGAGGGGCTTTGTTGGACGCGTCCCTGCCAAGGCTGCCGATGTCGACAAAAATGCCGCCGACCTTCTGGCAGGCCTGTTTGAGGATTTCATCTTTGGCCTTGTCCGCCCAGAAACAGCTTCGAACGACAATGGTGGGATTGCCG
>Ga0315555_1000999_pt1 | contig 20565 bp, 14 predicted proteins | sample SalMarSW160380MG_FD_202113 | JGI IMG/M metagenome (GOLD analysis project Ga0315555, IMG submission 202113) | Salt marsh sediment microbial communities from the Plum Island Ecosystem LTER, Massachusetts, United States - Salt Marsh Sediment SW1603-80 ... | reverse complement strand
CTTGGCCATTTCTTTAGCGGCTGTCATAACGGTTACATTGGCTTCATAACCACGGCTGGCTGCAATCATATCTACCATTTCCTCGATAACGTTTACATCTGAAACCATGAGGTAGCCGTTCTCATCAGCCCGGGGATTTGTCGGATCATAGGTCAGTTTACCTTTTCCCACTTCGCAGATTTCGGGGTCTTGCTTACTGTTTTCCTCAACTTGGTGGAAGCCTGTTATAGATGATGGTTCGCTTAAATGTTTTTGATTAGTAGTCGTCAGGCTCAGTGTCATCTGCTGGGCGAAAGTGCCGTTCGAGGATTCCTTATTACTACCGCCGGTAACTATCTTGCGCCGGTAAATTTTTCCGTTTTGATCGGGCACTCGTTCGGCATTGGCAATATTTTCCGAAATGATTTCCAGCCTTTTTAACTGTAGTTTCAAACCATCCAGATTATTGTGTAGTATTGAGAATATTCCATCCATTTTGGGTAGTCCTCGTTGGTGCTTACTTTCCTGATATTGCCATTCGTAGCTTTTCGTAATACCCACCCAGGACTTGGCTAACAAATTCGTGTCGGATCTGATTTTCAGCCAATTCCGTCATTTCAGTTGTCAGGTCAACTTTCTCCTGGTCGGTCTGACCACTGATATCTTGTGGTGGATAATGAGGTGCGACGATATGTTTTTCAGTTGTAGTTTTAATCTTTGAGTTGCCGATCTTGTTATTCAGAATGGTGTTGAAATCTGTCCGAACCGGTTTATAATCTGGGTTTTCCAGATTGGCAATATTCTGGGCAATCGCATTATGTTTTTGGGTATAGACATCCAGGGCTTTTTTTAGTAACTCGGTTTGGTTTGTGTTAAATACTTTTATCTCCATAATGTCCTTTTACATGTCAATTGTTATGCCAGCTTGATTCTATTCCGACTATTAATTGAGGGTGATCGAAATATTAGATACATTTTCTTAGTTAACAATGAGATATGGCAGGTAGACACAGGCTGCCGAAATCTATAATAAGCTCGGTCGCATAGGAATTAGGGAAGCCAGTAGGAAAATATTTCCAAACTAAGGACTATTTGTCCTTGTCAGGTAATCCTGAGTATTGCGGAGAAATTTCCAGTGTTTCGGTCTGAAGCTCAAGATTCTCATGCGATAGTCAATAAGTGATATAATTATTGAAATCTGATATCTCAGATCTCGAGTCCGGTTAATTTTCTCTCATTGCGAAGTGATACACTGGAAGAGTTACTCGTTATCTCAGTCAGTGTCAATTCCGCTTCTGACTCGTCGAATACGATGATTATGAATTACTCCGGTAGAGACTCCCGGGTAGGTATTGGAATAATCCCATTAAATATAATCCAAAGGGCAGATATTTTATTCCAATTTATTCGGGTTAGGTGAGTGTTTTGAAATTTCCTATTCGGGGATAGGATTGCCGTTCTCTTCGTAGAGGTGCAGCTTGTTGCGTAAAGTTCTGACGCTGATTCCGAGATATTTAGCAGCCTGGCTGCGGTTGCCTTTAGTTCTCTTCAAAGTATTGAAGATCATTCGCTTTTCCATTTCGAAGAGCGTCGAAATATAGCTTTCTCCCTCCTCAGAGTCGGGAGCCGGCAACTCGGCTTCCCTGGTGAAATAATCCAGTTCGAGAGTATCCTGATTGCCGGAATATAAAATTGCACGCTCGATCATATTTTCCAGCTGGCGGACGTTACCAGGCCAATTGCGTTGCATCAGGGCATCAATCGTACTTGGATCGATATGTTTTTGTTTATAATGATATTTGGTTTTGAACTTCTCGATGAAATAGTTGATTAATATCGGAATATCTTCGATTCGTGCCCGCAGAGGTGCGACTTTAATGGGAAATACATTTAAGCGATAGTAAAGATCGGAGCGAAATTTATTTTGCTCAATCATTTTTAATATGTTCTGATTGGTAGTTGCAATGACCCGCACATCTACCGGAATCTCTTTTACGCTGCCAATGCGAGTGATAGTCCCTTCCTGCAACACACGCAGTAATTTGGCTTGGATGGGAAATGGCATCTCACTGATTTCATCCAAAAGGATCGTGCCAAAATTAGCCTCTTCGAACAATCCCTTGGTTGTTTTGATAGCATTAGTGAAAGATCCTTTTTCATGACCGAATACAGTGCTTTCAAAGAGGGTTTCGGGGATTGCCGCACAGTTTACTTTGATGAAAGGTAAATCAGCCCGAGTACTGTTGCGATGAATCGCGTGGGCAATCAGTTCCTTGCCCGTGCCACTTTCCCCTTGAATAAGGACTGGTGCATTACTTTTAGCGACCATCTCGATCTGATTCAGGATCATTTCGATTGAGGAACTTTTACCGATAATCTGGCGCGACGTCAGCTCCCTCGAGAGCTCGCGTTTTAATTGAATATTCTCGGCTTTTAAACCGGCATATTCAAAGTATTTCTCGAGTTTAGATTGGATTTGAGCGATTGAAAATGGTTTAGTCACAAAATCGAAGGCACCGAACTTCATTGCTTCAACGGCTTTCTCGATTGTACCATAGGCTGAGATTACAATATAACCGCTGTTTGCATGCTGCTTTTTGATTTTTTGGATTAGGTCAATACCATTAATATCAGGCATAACCAGATCGGTGATGACGACATCAAAGAATTTACCAGCAACTAGGTTTAAGGCTGAAGTACCGTCGAAGGCAGTTTCAACCTGATAGCCTAAATCACTTAGCACGGTTTTCATAACATTGCGAATGCTCGGGTCATCATCAACGATCAAAATCTTTTTCATAAAATCACCCTTTTACTATGAGCAGCTCGGCAATCAAGCGGAGTTTATTTGGCTTACTAGGATTGAATTTCCTCGATCCCTGTACTAACACCCTATGCGTTATCCTGACCGAGTGTATTTTGGCTGAAATCCCGAGTTCTTTCGAGTGGAGGGAAAGTCGGTGTCGGGATACTTTTTGGGGACTTTTTGCCGATTGATTTGCGCAGGTATTGGTTTTCCTGTTTTAATTTCTCGATCAGCATCGCTTGTTGGCGATATTTCGTTTCCAGTTCAAGATCTTTTTGGGCCCGGTTAATTACCGATAGAGCCTGAGCAAATTTAAACGGTTTTACCAAAAAGTCATAAGCATATTCTTTCAACAGCTGCATGTTCAGCTCGAGTGTTTGTTCTCTGGGCATCAGAACTAGATACAGTTGCGGGAAAAAAAACTGTAGGCTTTTACACAATTCGATCCGCGCAGTCGTGGGGAGATAGGTATCAATTAGGGCGAAGTTCGGGCGGAAGGTTCCCGGTGCGGTAAGCAGGAATGAATCGGGATTGTCGTAGGTAACCTGAAAATTATATTGTTCGAAACCACGAGACAGTAATCCAATGTATGCCTGATCTTCATCCAGGATTAAGATCTTACGATAGTCGGATTGATTGCTTTTCATGATTTTCTCCTTTACCGTTATTCGGTTTGATTATCATAGGTGTTTAGTAAACGAGCATTTAGGGTAGTCAGAATTTTATTGGAAGAATTTCCGTCTTTTGGGTAAAAAGCAATGGAATAATTTAGGGAAATGGGTATTTCGTTTTCTTCGGTACTGAAATATTTCTCAATTTCGGTACGCAGGTGGGAGCAGGATAGGTCATTTGCGACGCTGTCCTTATTGGGACTGATAATTAAGGCTGAATCAAAATTTTGCCAGACAATCTCGGCCTCATCCTGAAACTCACGCTGGGTAATCTCTTTAAAGGAGTTTTTAATATCATCCAGCGGCGGCAGCTGACTGATTTGCGGGTTAGTCGTCAGACGCAATAAGGCAAAGGAGAGGATGCTTTGTGATTCTTTTGCTTTAACAATATTGTGACTGATTATCCGGTCAATGATATCATCAGGAGTACTTTTCTGGGAACAAACTTCTTGAAGGCGGTAGTTATGGATGATCGGTCCGATCTGAACCGCAAAAATATCCAGGAGCTTCAGGATATCCTCTTCCAAAAAAACAGATTCGGTCAGATTGATTGTACCAATGAAGCCCAGTACTTTTTCCTGGTATTTGATTGGGATCAGTAACAGCTGCCGGAAATTATCAATTGTCTGAAAGAGTTTAGCCTGAGGATGATCGCTGAGATCCTCGGCATGGATGATTTGTGATTGCGCGGCGGATATCGGTATATTTCCCATAGTATCGCCGATATTGAAGACGAAATCATTTTTGAATTGGGCAGGCAAGCCACTTGCGCTGTGAATGGCATAGCGCGTATTTTCCTCATTCAACAGGCTGATAAATGCTTTTTCGACTTTGATGCCTTCTTTTAGCGTATCCAGAATCATTTCCATCGTCAGATCAAAATCCGATACCTGGTAGAGAATCGAGACAATATCATAGAGAGTTGACATGTACTCGAACATTAACTTGATTTTCTGGTTTAAGATAATATTCTCTCTTTTCAGGTAAAGCTCGGTAGCCGCATTTTCAACAGTTGTCCGCAGCTCCTGCAGATCGTAGGGTTTGAGAATATAACTATAAACCCCCTGTTTAAGGGCTTCAATTGCCGAGTCGGTGGTGGCATAGCCGGTAAAAATGATAATTTTAGTGTCGTGCTTCAACAGTTTGATTGCCTGGATCAGGTCCATACCTGAGATCCGCGGCATTTTCAAGTCGGTCAAAACAATATCGAAGGCCTGCTTGTGAAGTAGTTCAAGGGCTTCCTCCGGATCACTCAAACCAGTGACTGAATAGCTCAAACTGTTGAAGAAAAAAACTAATTGCTCCACAATAATTGTCTCGTCGTCAACGATGAGCACTGAGATATTTTCTGGATTCATATGATATCACCACATCTTTCAATATAGATTTGATTCCCCCGGCGATATATTTTGGTATTGTCGACGGATTTTTCATTTAAGTACTGAAGATCACCAATAGTGATGACAACGCCCCGGTGAATCGTTTTGTGTATCCGGATGGTTTTGTCAGATTCACTTTGGAGACTTTTTTCAAGGATAATCTGTTTTTTTTGCTCAATTTCTTTAATTCTATCCTCGATCTCTTCGATCTGCTTGATAGAGCTCAGCAGATCGTTTTCTTTTTCCTGAGAGAGTTTGTTCATCCGTTTTTCCAGCAGCTTGAGAAACTCAACCTTTTTGGAAATGTGGGTCAACTTTGCTCTCGATTCCTCTATTAGACTGTCCAGCTGCCATTGTTCAGCATCGTCTTCGGGTTTGCTAATGCTGCTGATTCCAATATCAGTCGAAATATTTTGTGGTGAGCCGACTTCGAGGGCTTTCATGCCGTCATCGGCAAAGGTCTTGCCTCCGCGGATCAGCCCCTCATTTTGAATTAAGTAGACCTTTCCGCTAGCGGATATTCCGCTGTTGATAGCATATCGTTCAATAATGACGTCTTTCTTAACACCGACAGTGGCATCCTGAAGGAAGCGGCAGTGAAGATTACCGCTGGCTAAGATTTTTGCCCGGCCTTTGCCGAGTACCCCTGATTTAATGATGACGTCGCCGTTCTCGGAATAAATCTCTGCCGCTTCCACATTTCCATTGATATAAATGGAACCCGAGGCGTTTACTCGAAAACCGGAACGCACATCGCCGTCAATTAGTACGGTGCCATTGAAATCCACATTCCCAGTACGATAATCAACGTCACCCGCGACATGGTAGATATTATCCACATTTAAACGCTCTGATTTCCAAAAGGCACAGCCATTAATCAGCGAGTATAGTGTCAAACCGTCATTGGAGATTCCGATATTTTTACCTTTTAGCTGTTCCAGAAAGTTGGCTCGAATCTCCACCTCTGCGCCAGTCACCAAACGGCCTTGAATCGGTTGCTGTAAGGGAATTTGTGAAACCAGTTCCTGGTCTTTTTTGACCAGTTCGATCTGTTTTAACTGCTTGAAATCAGCTTTACCCTCGGAAGTGATTTTTGGTTTATAATATTCGGCTAAGTCCACATACCAGATTAGGTTTTCTTTCAGCAAACTGGAGCTGTCTTTGCCGCGGGCCATGACCACATCCCGGACGTTTTTCTGATTAGCGATAATCTCGCGGATTACGGAATGTTTGATTCCGAATTCGATCCCAGCCTTTTTAATTTCAGAGTATATTTCACTTTTGGAAGGGAAAGAGTTACCGGCTGTTGTAATCGAAATTCTTGCTTCCATACCGTTATCGCTGATCTTGATGGAGATAGGTGCCATTACTTACTTGTACTCCGATTCCGCTAGCTGTTATCAGAATCGTATTCAAAGGTTATTTCGGCGACATTACCGCAATGACAGTGATATCGCAGACCGATAACGGTGCCGTCATTGTAGAGGGGTTCTATTTTGCCCGGATTGCAAACAGGCTCCGATGTATCGGCTTGATGGGCTATTTTTACCGGTGAACTGAGTTGCACTTGATTTCTCTTGATAATGTGGTTATAATCGAGATTTCCTTTCTGAGTCTCGGAGACAAGATTTTTTTCGAAAGGGATGAAGCTGTTTTCCATATGGTTTATCCAGTTGTTATTTTTTGCATTCAATTTGAATTCAGCATTTCAGGTTTTAGTTTTGGTTCAGCTGTTTTTTTCGAGAGCGTCAGCTTGACTATTTTCTCTTTCAAGATGTTGCTGGTAAAAGGTTTGGCGATATAACCATTTATGCCCAGACTGATGGCCAGCAGAACATCTTCGCGCATGCCCCGCGTGGTAATCATTAGGAATGGGATGTCCTTTAAAACCGGATTGCGGCGCACCGTTTTAATAAAGTCTTCACCATTCATCACCGGCATGTTCCAATCAGTAAGAATGACATCAACTTTGTGTTTCTGCAAAAGCTCCAGAGCCATTGCCCCATGTTCCGCTTCCAGAAATTTGTGGATACCGATTTTCTCAAGGGAATTTCTGATAATCCGTCGCATGGTCAGCGAATCATCCACGAACAGCACGGTCAGATCGCATAATTGTTTCGGTAATCCAGTATTTGCTTGCATGATACTCAGATAACGGCGACCTCTTCTCGGTAACCCCAATCAATGATTTTGTTAATATCCAGGATTAGCGCCATCTGGCCGTTGCTTCGAATCGTCGTTCCGGAAGTATAGGGAACCTTACTCTTTGTGGCGACGGTTGATTTGACGACGGTTTCTTCATGAATGAATAGTTCTGTAACAATCAAACCGATGCGTTTTTCGGCCATGGCAACGACAATCACATATTTCTCTTTTTGCAATTCACCATCGGAAATATTCAACAACTCAGCCAGACTGATCAACGGGATCTGGGAATTTTTATAGTGTACCTTTTTTTGCCCACTGGATTCCTGAATGACACATTCCGAAAGTTTCAGAATATCGTAATAGGCATAGGCGGGGATGATGAAATATTCATCCACAACCTTAATGGCTAAACCAGCCAGGATTTTTAAAGTTACCGGAAAGGAGATTATGAATTTGGTTCCACAATCCACTTTTGTATCAATGTCAATGGTTCCGTTTAATTTAGAGATATTGGTTTTGACCACATCAAGCCCGATACCGCGCCCGGAAATTTGGGAAGCAACTGTCAGGGTCGTAAAATCGGGTTTGAAGATCAAATTCAGGATTTCTTTATCTGTCATTTGATTGGCTTTGGTGGCCGAGATAATTTCCTTTTGAATGGCATTCTGGAGGATAATTGCCGGTGAAATTCCCATGCCATCATCCTGGACCTCGATGGTGATTTGATTCCCGTTTTGGTAAGCGGAAAGATGGATTGTACCCTGTTCCGGCTTACCTTTTGTGCGGCGGATTTCGGGTGTCTCAATGCCGTGATCGACGGCATTACGTAAGAGGTGAACCAGCAGATCATTAATTATCTCGCAGAAGGAGCGATCAATCCTGGGATCCTCTTTACCAAAGACCAGATCAATGGATTTATGTTTATCGCGGGACAAATCACGGACAAAGCGATAGAATTTCCGAAATATTTGAGAGATCGGTACCATTCGAGTTTGGGTTAAAATTTCCTGGACTTCGTTGCCAATATATCCCAAGGTAATATAAAGATTTTCAAGTTTACTGGTTTCGTCGTTGCAGTTCTTTTTTTTGTTGAGACTGCGGATAATGCTGAGCAGCCTGTTTTTTTCCAGCACCAGCTCGCTTGCCAGGCTGATCAGTGTGTCTAAATTTTCAACATTAATGCGGATAGTATTTTCAGTTATTTTGGAGAGTTTGAGAGACGATGACTCAAGATCTTCGCGATCGGATGGGACTGGAACACTGTACGATGAATTGTTCTCCACAGCGCATAATGAATTTTGAATATCATTTAAGAGGTTTTTGATATTTTTATCATATGCGTTCTGGCTTTCCAGGGCAATGATCAATTTGCGATACCAGTCAATTGTATTATAAAGGACGTCTATTACCTCGGGGCTTGGTCTGATTTTAAGGCGGCGCAGCTCGTTTATTAGATCTTCAATGGTATGGGCAATTTTGGTGCTTTCTTTAATTTTCAAGAAGCTACTGGTGCCCTTGATGGTATGAAAAGCCCTCAGTATCCGGTTGATTTGTTCTTCGCCGTAGTTACCTAACTCGATTTCAAGTAAGTCGTTATTTACCTGGTCTATTAATTCATTTGCTTCGATAATAAAATCGTTTAGGACTTCATCCGGGACCTGTTTTGCTGCTAAATTTTCCATTATTGCGGTATAGTATTGGTTACCATCGGTGGATTTTACCAGTCCTGCTTATTTTCTGAGCAATTGAACCATTTCGCGAATTCCATCACGCTGGCTCTGAATTTTATTAATAAATTGGATAAGTTGCTCATCTTCATGAATTTTATGGTTGTTTTTTAAGATCTTCCAGCTTTCGGATAACTCAGGTTGAGTCGGAGGTTCTGCGGAGCCAAAATTTAAATTTAGGCTATTAGTAATTTGGTCAGCCAGGGCAATGACTGCAGCCGAGGTTGTTAGCTCTGCTTCTTCCATTTCAGCCGGATTATGGTGATTGGCGATTACTCGCGAAATTGACGTGGGAAGACCCCACTTCTCTGCCAGCCACATTCCGATTTCCGGATGGGTAAGTCCCGCAACCTCGTGTTCGGCCTTATAGCCAGCGATCTTATTTTCTTGACAGTAATTATAGATCATCGTATAAGTGTTAGGATCAATTTTATAAAAAACCAGTTTCCCAATATCGTGGAGTAATCCCAGAGAATAAGGATTTGTGATGGTGGAGATTCCAAGACTTTCATGCAGTAATTGTGCAATGTATCCACAAGCCGAAGAATGTTCCCAGAACAGACGCCAGGGTATATGTTCTCCATTTCCATCGTCTTGAAGTACCCGGATGACGGAAAAGGTCATGGCTAGCTGACCCAGCTGTTCAACCCCCACAATGACCATAGCATGGCGCAGTGATTTGACCTTTTCCATAAGACCGTAAAAAGGTGAATTGGCAAATTTCAGTACTTTCAGTGCGAGAGGCGGATCTTTTTCGATGATCGGCAGCATCTGATTGATAGAAAGTTTATCCTCTTGAATTATGCGGATGATTTCGGTCGCAATGATGGGCAAGGTCGGTAAATTGACCAGCGATTGAACCTTGCTGCGATATTCGTCAATAGTGAACATTCTGTTTTTCTCTTTCTATTTTCGGATTTTTAAATTTGTCCCAAGGTATATCCCTTGATTGTCAGACTTCGGGTGGGATATCAGGTTAAACATCGCCATTGGTTGCCCAATTCTCAAAATATGTGCCAAGAATATTACCTATAATAGCAAGGAAAGTGGTATCGCAGAGTAGGAAAAATTTTCCGTCTGAGAAAAAATATTCCCCAATTTTCTATCGAGTCGCAGAGTTACCCCAAAAACTCTTACTTTCTCCAACCTGCTTAGAGATTGGAAAGGAAGCAGGTGTGGATAGCTTTTTCAATGAAATGGCATGGTAATTGGTAATTAAGGAGAATGCGTGATTTTTTATTTGAGGTTGAATTAACTAAGGACGAACCCTGCATCGATTGGGAAATAAAAGTAATTAATTAGAAAGAGACTATGAGACAGCAGTTATCTTTTGGAAAAAAAGCGATCGTAAAAGACAAAACGGATTTGCGTGCAGTCCCTTTTCAGGATCAGCCTGCCAGTTCCAATTTTGGTCAATACTGGGATGTTCTGGATATCGTTGATGATATGGTAATTGTCGTGAATCCAGAGTTTAAGGTGATCCGGATTAATCGCTACTTTAGTCAGTGGTTGCTGCAGAACGGGGTGGATGCGCGGGTTATTGGTGATGATCTCTTCTCGATATCACCTTTTCTTCGCAAAGATGCCCAGGAAAAATATATAAGTGCCCTTGCTACCGGGGAGCGGGTATTTCTGGATGAACTTATGGTCCGGAATAACCAGGCTGTGGCGATGGTGACTTACCTGGTTCCGGTATTGAAAAATCGAACGCTCGAAGAAATCGTGATCCTCTTGCGGGAACAGGGTAAATCCAGTACGGTGGAAATACCGCAATTCATCGATATTGTGAGCCGTAATAATGACCGCTCGATTATTATCCATGATTTTAGTGGCCAGATTGTCGCCTGGGACAAGGGTGCCGAAAAAACCTATGGCTTCAGCGAAGATGAAGCACTCCGGATGAATATTGATCGGATTACTTATCCCGAAGATTTAGGGAAATATTTTCAAAAGATTAGCAGTTTACATGATAATGCTAAATCCAAGACCTTCGAGATCCAGAGAAAGTCGAAAACCAACCAGCCAATTTATGTCTGGGTGACGGCCAAACTGATTGAGGACGATAATGGCAGTCCCTATGCCGTGGCTTTGACGGAATATGACGTCTCCGAATTAAAACGAACCCGTAATGCGTTGCGGGACAGTGAGGATAAATATAAAATTTTAACTGAGAATATCAGCGCCGGAATTTACCGCTCAGTCCCCGATGACGACAGTCGTTTTATAGAGATTAATCCGGCGGCTTTACGCATGTTTGGTTTGAAGAGCCGTAAAGAGGCTGAAAATCTCAGGATTGCGGACCTCTATGTAAATCCTGAGGATCGCGAGAGATTTAAAGAACAAATGGAAAAAGATGGTTACGTGAACAGGATGGAGTGCCTGCTGAGAAGAGTGGATGGCAGCAACTTTTGGTGTTCGATTACAGCCGTTGCTCATAAGGATAAAAAACAAAATATTAGTTATTACGATGGGATCCTAGAAGACATAACTGAGCAGAAATTATCGGAGTATAACCTCCGTGAAAGTGAGAAACGCTATCGGGATTTGATTGAAAATCTGAGCGTCGGAATTCTCGTGCTGGATAGCGATTTTAAAATCCTATTGGCCAATTCGGCAGCCCAAAAAATTCTGTTGGATCAGGCTGGGGACCTGACCCAGTATAACCTGAAAAAGTTTGTCGACAAGGAAAATCTAAAGAGACTACATGAATACTCGCAGAGCGAGAAAAAGAGCCCGGAGCAGAATTGTGATCTGGAAATCATTCAGCCGGAGGGCCAAAAGCGGATTATTTCGATCACTTTCTCCCCCCATATTTTTCAAGAAGCTAAGAAAGTGGCTTCGCTGGTCACGATCAGGGATGTCACAAATATCCGCAAAATGGAAGAGGATGTGATGAAGGCAACCAAGCTGGAATCCATCAGCATCTTCGCCGGCGGAGTTGCCCATGATTTTAATAATATTCTGACGATTGTGTTGGGGAATTTGTCCCTGGCAAAAATGTTTCTGACCGGGGATGAAAATATTCAGAAACGACTGGATAAGGCTGAAAGGGCGGCTTTGCGTGCCAAAGATTTGACCCAGCAGCTGCTCATGTTCTCAAAAGAGGGAGTGCCAATCAAGAAAATATCCTCGATAAAGGAGCTAATTGAAGAATCGGTGAATTTCTCATTGACCGGCTCTAAAATCGTTTGTGAAACCTTGATCGCGGATGATATCTGGGCTCTGGAAATTGACGAAGGCCAAATTAGCCAGAGTATCAACAATCTGATAATCAATGCCATCCAGGCTATGCCAGAGGGCGGTCGGATTCTTTTTTCCGCTCGCAACGTCGTCCTTAAAAAAGACAATAAATTTCAGCTTAAGGCAGGAAATTATGTGCGTATCTCGATAGAAGATGAGGGAGTCGGTATTCCATCCGAAAATCTCAATAAAATATTTGATCCTTACTTCACCACCAAGGAAAAGGGGAATGGTCTGGGACTCTCTTCAGTATATTCGATAATTAGCAAACATGATGGAGCTATCTCGGTCGAATCAACCGTCGGTATCGGCACGAAATTTAATATTTTTCTACCGGCGAATTCAGAGGTCAAGATCGAACAAAAGACAGAAAATGAAAATGTCCTCTCGGGTGAGGGTAAAATCCTGGTCATGGATGATGAAGAGGATATACTGGAGGTAGCCCAAATCATGCTGAAAAATCTGGGTTATGATGTCGTGACCACTAAAAATGGCATAGAGGTTCTTGAACTATACAAGTCAGCCTTGACTAATAATCATCCTTTCGATGCGGTAATAATGGATCTGACTGTTCGAGGCGGAATGGGAGGGAAAAACGCAATTAAGAAACTGCTGACAATGGATCCTAATGCAAAGGTGATAGTCTCCAGCGGTTACTCAAATGATCCTACTATGGCTGACTATAAGCGCTACGGATTTAAAGGTTTGATTATGAAGCCTTTCAAAATGAAGGATTTGTGGAAAACCTTGAAAAATGTTATCGAGGTAACTTAGCTCGGAATAGAAGGTCAGGGTAGCTGTCTCTTTATCTTTATAGATCGAAAAGTATTACTAATATTTCCACGAACGAACTATTTCCTCGATCAAATTATAGCTTACTAAATGTAGGCAAGCAAGATTGTGCAGTATTATGATTATCCTGCTGTCAGTCCAAAATAGACAATCAAAGTAATTTTATTCCCAACAATCATTAAAATAGTTATTCAATTTTGGATGTTTTAAATCCATCCTGAAATAATTAACTACCAAGTAGCAATTTGGCAGAAACTTGCTAGCTAAAAGCACAAAAAAACTTGACAAAAAAGATGCAATTGTTTAGAATATCAACGTTACCGGCAACGTTGATAATCTAAATTGGTAATCGGTAAAAGAGGTTTTTTTGGGAGGGGTAAATCCGTTGTTAATCCGAGATTTTATTTGGGGTGAGGTTGAATAACTTTACTTTGCTCCCGGATTCAGAAATGAAGGTCAGGAATATAAATCGGGTATTTTAATGAAGCAGATAACAATTGTAGACATTGCCCAAAAATTAAACCTTACCCCTTCTACAGTTTCGCGCGCGCTGCGGGGTCATCCCGATGTGAATGAAGCGACGCGGCGGAAGATCCTGGCTCTAGCCGAGGAACTGGATTATCATCCGAACAGCATCGCTCAATCTCTCAAAAAGAGGCGCACAAATTTGATTGGAGTAATCGTACCTCAGTTTCGCCATTACTTTTTTAGTGCGGTGATGGCTGGAGTAACCGATGTTACCGAAAAAGCCGGATATACAATTATGGTTTGTCATTCAAATGAGGAGATGGAGCGTGAAGTTAGTAATATTCGCACTTTGATTTCACAACATATTGCTGGATTATTGATTTCAGTTTCTAAAACCACTGTCAGATTTGATCATTTTGAATCACTCCAAAGGCGGAAAATTCCAATGGTATTTTTTGATCGCACCTGGAATGATCCTAAAGCAAGCAAGGTAATAGTAGATGATTATGAGGGTGCTTTGCAGGCGGTAAAGCATCTGATTTCCCGGGGATATAAGAAAATTGCTCATCTTGCCGGTCCCGATAATCTTTCGATTTGTAAATTAAGATTAAAGGGTTATCTCGACGCTTTGAAGGATCACGGAATGCCGGTCAGGAATGATTATATCGTCAGAGGTGGACTGAATGAAGAGGATGGCAAGCAGGAGATCGAACAATTGCTGCAACTTCCTCTTGCTGAACGACCGGATGCGATCTTTGCCGTGAATGACCCAGTTGCGATCGGAGCTTTCATCAAAATCAAAGCTAAAGAATTGAAAATTCCTGGTGACATTGCTTTAGTTGGTTTTAGTGATAATCCTGAGGCATCTCTGATTGAGCCACCTTTAACGACTGTACGCCAACCAGCCTATGAGCTGGGCAAAGAGGCTACTAAAATTTTAATTCATCATATCAATGACTCGGATCTGCAGCCAGTTAATAAAATCCTGAAAACCGAGTTGATCATTCGAGAATCTACGTAATTAATAAAGGAGGGCAGTAAGATGCTCGCTAAGAAATTTGGGATTCTATCCGTTTTATTTCTACTTCTCATTTTTTCCCCGCAATTTGTATTTGCCGGAGTTACGGGTAAGATCGCCGGTACCGTAACCGATAAGGAAAGCGGCGAACCGCTTCAGGGCGCCAATGTAATTATTAAAGGCACCTTATTAGGTGCGGCTAGCGACTATCAGGGAAATTTTACTATCTTAAATGTTCCGCCGGGCGTTTATAATCTCACGGTTTCGGTTATCGGTTATACCATAGTTAATGTGACTGAAGTTCAGGTTTTAATTGATCAAACTGCGCGTGTGGATTTTCAACTAATCCGGGAAGCGATTCAGGGCGAAACTATTACCGTGGTAGCAGAGAGGGACATCATCAAGCCAGATGTATCTACCAGTGTGGTAGCCATTTCGGCTGATGAGATTGAGAATCTTCCGGTAACCACAGTAGGTGAGCTAGTCGGTCTTCAGGCTGGTGTCGGAAGCGGCTTGGTAATTCGCGGGGGTGGCTCTGATGAAGCATTGTTATTAATGGATGGAGCCACTCTCCGTGATCCCCGCAATAATCAGCCGATCTCTACCGTTGCATTCTCCGCGATAAAAGAGATCTCGCTGGAGCGTGGAGGATTCAGTGCCGAGTATGGGAATGTCCGTTCCGGAATCGTGAATATTGTGACCCGAGAAGGAAGCAGAACCGGTTACAGCGGCGCAATTACTGTTAAATACAGTTCCCCAGCTGCCAAACATTTTGGTGTATCTCCTTTCGATAAAAATTCGATGTGGTTAAAACCTTACCTGAATGATGAGGTCTGTTGGGTAGGGACGCAAAATGGCACATGGAACGAATATACCCAGCGTCAATATCCCCAGTTTGATGGCTGGAACACCATTTCAGAACGGTTATTAAGTGATGAAATTGCAGGAAACGATCTGACGCCTCAGGGTGCACAACAACTTTTCCTCTGGGAACACCGCCGTCAGCCTAAAACCAATCAACCGGATTATAATATTGATGCTGGTTTTGGTGGTCCTGTGCCAATCATCGGGAAACAATTGGGGAATCTGAGATTCTTTTCCAGTTACCGTCAAAAGCGGGAAATGTTATTAATTCCGTTATCGCGGGATGATTATCTTGACTACGATTGGACCATTCAGGCGACTGCGGATATATCGCAGTCAGTCAAATTAAAATTATCGGGATTAACCGGTAAAAGCTATAATGTGGCAATCAATGCGACTGATTATAATTTCTATGGAACAACATTTGGGATTTCGGGGACTGATTACTGGAGGCCGACTGATTATATGCGGACACCTTATCAGGTTGCCAAAATCACCGCTGAAACCCGGCCGGGGCGGATCTTTTGTGATTCCTGGTATAGTACTGCGGATGAAAGTCACACTATGATGGCTGCTAAACTTACTCACACCTTAAGTCCCAAAACTCTTTATGAAACCAGTCTTGAATATCTTACCCGCCGTTATAAAACCGGCCCGATTGCAGCCCGGGATACTTCCCGGATATATGAGATTGTGCCGGGTTATTTTGTGGATGAGGCGCCTTTTGGCTGGAGTTCCAATCCCAATACCGGGATTACCGGTATGTTTTTTGGCGGCCATACCAGTACCGCTCGCGATTCGACCGAGACGTCCTCGCTAACCCTAAAATTTGATCTAACCAGCCAGGTTAACTTCAGTAACCTGGTAAAAACCGGTTTTGAGTTTGTCTATAATAATCTGGATCTGGATTATGGTCTGGTTAATCCATTCTTTGGCGATGTCAATTATGTCAAAGAGAAAGACTCTCCCTATCGGTTTTCATCTTATATTCAGGATAAACTGGAAGTCCGGGAATTCATTTTAAATGTCGGTTTGAGAATGGATTACAGCAATGCCAATACCGAGTGGGTGGTAGCAGATCCTTTTGATCGGAATTATTTCTCTTCCAAATATAATCCCTCAGCCCAATACCAAACTAAGAAGGCAGAACCGGATTTTTCATTGAGTCCCCGTCTGGCAATTTCCCATCCGATTACCGAGAGTTCAAAGCTTTTCTTTAATTATGGTCACTTCAAACAGCTACCTACTTATGAAGAGCTTTTGCGAGTTGGTCGCAGCATTTCGGGTGGTATGCGCAATTATGGGAATCCTAACCTGGCTCTGGCTAAAACGGTATCCTATGAACTTGGCTATGATCAAGTAATGTTGAATACATTTCTGTTCCAACTGGCTTTATTTTATCATGACATATCTGATCAACAGGCCTATACTCAATATACCAGTGCTGATGGCAGTGTTTCATATTATGCGGCTAATAATAATAGTTACGAGGATATTCGCGGATTTGAAATTACTGCTCGTAAATCGGCTGGCAGATGGTGGAGCGGCTTTGTAAACTATACTTATCAGGTTGTCACTGGCGGCCATTTTGATCGAACTCAGGTTTATGAGAGTGCCTCCGAGCAGCGCATTTATGATGATAATACTAAAAATCTATATCAGGAGAGACCAATTCCCCAACCTTTTACCCGGGCTAATCTGATGTTTAATACGCCCCGCGATTTTGGCCCTAAGTTAGCCGGACTACAGCCTTTAGGGGGATGGGGTGCAAACCTGCTGGCTGAATGGAAGGCGGGCGAGTACATCACCTGGAATCCGCAGGCCAGATTAAATGTAGCTCAGAATGTCCAGGTCAAAGACTGGTATGATCTGACATTGCGGCTCAACAAAACTTTCTATTTTCATAAGGTTCAGTTGACCTGCTTTGCGGAGATCAATAACCTGCTGAATACCCGCCGGCTATCCGGTGCCAGTTTTTATGATACGGATGACTTTATTTTTTATATGAATTCTCTGCATCTGCCTAAAAGCAATTATTACGATAATCTTGTTGGCAATGACCGGGTTGGTGAATATCGCAAGCCGGGCGTGGAGTTTCAGCCGATCGAGCCAATGAGTGCAATTCAATATGAGCCGGTATATGAATTGGATGACGATGAGAATCTTATCTTAAAAACCGGAATGGATACAGGCGATGAGGGAGTAATTTATTATGAAAGAGATATGGAACGTTATGTCGAATATGTGGCGTTTACTGATCCCGAAGATCCTAATCAACCAGGTGAGTGGAAAGAGATCGAAAAGAATAGAATGAAAAAGATCCTGGATGATAAGGCTTATATTGACATGCCCAATCAATCTTCCTTTAATTTTCTTAATCCAAGACAGGTATTCTTCGGAATTACGGCATCTTTTACGTTGGATTAATGATAGCTTGGTAGAAATACAAATAGAGAGGTAATCAATGACTGATCGAAAGATTTATTTACAAAAAGGTAAGCAGGGATTGAAATTCCTTTTATTTACTATGATGATTCCTATAACCTTATTTGCCCAATATACAGGTTCGCAGGAATACAAATGGCTGCGGGTCGGCCAGCTCCACACCTGGATTTCCAATTCGGGAATTGAGATTGAATACGGTCGTCGCACCCGGTCTCATCTGGAGGATCAGACGGATGGCATGCGCTGGCCGGCGCAATTTACTTTTCAGGATCACTGCGCAGCAAAGGGGATGTGGATCGGCGTGAAAAATTATACCGATCCGGTCACTAATGAATTGTATCCATTTAAAGTAATCAACGCCGGACCTCGTTCAGCCGATTTGGTAAATGTCTTTATGCCGGCAGAATTTAAAATGATCGGAAAATTCTCCCACCCTTCGGTAACGGTGGACAATATGTCGGCTTCGCAAAATGATGTTGATGATATTGTGGATGACATTGAAGATATTCCCTGTAATCGCTTGATTGTCAATAAAGTCAATACTGCCATCGGGATAACCATGACCCGGAAAGTCTATGCTTTCTCCCAACAGTACAACGATAACTACTACATTTTTGAATATGTTTTTAAGAATACCGGTATTATTGATCAGGAGGGTGCAACTGTCACCCATACTTTGAATGATGTTTATTTCCATTTTCAGTACCGATATGCTTTTAATTTTGAGGGTTTTCGTAAAAGTTGGGCTACTGGTAGCGGCATCAGTTGGGGTAAGAATTGTGTCAGTCATTCTATTGGCCAGGATCCTAATGTTCAGCATTCGAAGTTTGCCGATTTGGATTTTCATATTCGAGCCTTATATGCTTGGTATGGACCTCATTCGGGAAGCGGAGCAGCTAATTATGATGAGGACTGGGGTGCTCCAAATTTTAATACCGGGAATATCTTAGGTGCTCCAGCCATGATTGGAGTTGTCGTCCTGCATGCCGATAAGTCCGCAACAGTGAAATCAGATGATCCTTCCCAGCCTACTACAACTTTGTTTCTTGGATCCGATAATCAATGCGATCAGTTCGATCCCTATAATACGGTTGGTATGACCCAGCAATACGAATTTATTTCAGCCCGTCATCCGTTAAAAACTCATGCCGAAGATGTTGGTAACACGTTTGCTAATACTTATCGCGATGATCCTGGTGGTTATTCGGCTGCTCAGGGGTTTGGACCTTATATTCTGAATCCGGGTGATAGCATCAGGATTGTGTTTGCCGAGGGAGTTGCCGGTCTAAGTCGGATTAAAAACATGGAGATTGCGACAAACTGGTTTAATAACCGCACACCGTTTACCTATCCCGATCCGCTGCCGGAATTACCCAGCTGGATGCCGCCAATTACGGCTGATGCTAATGATCGGAATGAATACAAGCGTGCCTGGATCTGGACTGCCGAGGACTCTCTTTTCCAAACTTTTCGGCGGGCGATTGAATGTTACCAAAATAATTATTCGATTCCCCCGCCGCCGCCGCCGCCTTCATCCTTTAATGTCCAATCGGGTGGTGATCGGATTACTTTGAGCTGGAGTGATAATGCGGTGACTTCTCCGAATTTTGATGGCTATCGGGTTTTCCGGGCTACGGGGATGACCGATACTCTGTATCAATTAATTTTTGAATGTAACGCCAATAATGTTGTACATGAATTTGAGGATAAGACAGCCCGGCGGGGATTCGACTACTATTATTATGTTCAGACTAAGGATAATGGTACTAACAGCGATGGCATGCCGTTGGTCAGTAGTATGTTTTATACCATGACCAATGTTCCGGCTTATCTGCGCCGACCGGCTGAGAGGAACCTATCAGAAATCAGGATTGTTCCTAATCCATTTAACCTGCGGGCAGGTGATCTTCAGTTTGGCAGTTCGAATCCGGATCGCATCGCTTTTTTTGGATTACCGCCTAAATGTGATATTAAAATTCTCACCGAGCGCGGTGATTTGATCAAATCCATTCGACATATTGATGGTAGTGGTGATGAGTTATGGGACTGTATCACTTCTTCGCGTCAGATTGTCGTTAGTGGTCTTTATATCGTCTACTTTGAAGTAACCGAAGATTATAAGGATGAAGATACCGGTGAGATTATCTTCAAAAAGGGTGATAGTACCTATCGCAAATTCATTATCATTCGATAAAAAGGGAGAAGAGCAATGACAACAAAATCAACTCGCAGAGCGCTATCCTGGCTATCACTGGTCTTGATTTTTCTGCTGCTGGGATGCGAGGATTTTTTACCTGAGAAATATAAAGAAGAACTGAAATATACCGTTGCCGAAATGGATGAAATTGCCTGTGGATACTTGAGCTGTGATCTGGAAGCTAGAGATACGGTAGATGTCAATGGAAATCCGGTAGCCATGCCAAGATATAAAGAATTAACTGCAATTCAACTGAATAATTTTGTCGCGCAGGGGATGATTGCCGCAAGCGATTCAGTTATTATTGAGGGGATTTTCGATTCTCTTACCACAGTTACCGATACCTTGATTCCTGATACCACCCTGGTAGTGAATTTTCCCAAAAACAGTACAACCTGCTATCTTCTTTATAATCTGCCGACTGCGGGAACGGTCTATTTTTATTCCAGTTTGGTTTTTAACGCTACCAATTTGCATACCTATATTAACGCCGATGTACTGACGCGCAAAGCAGTAAGCCTGCCCCCGAAAACCGCACCCCAAATGGATTTGGAGACCATTGCCGGTTGTAGCGAATATATCCAATTAACCGAAAGTGCCTCAGAAATAGTCCTGCCGAAAATCAGGGGGCGTCAGGTCTTTGATCTTCAACCGGGATTATATCTGGTACGTTTTACACCCACTGAGGTTACCGGACTGACGAGGTTTTTAGTGGCAGTTCTTGAAGAGCGATAAATTTTCCAAGCAGAGGAGAATTCCTTATGAATAAGTATATCAATCTATTGGTTTTATGGTTAGTATTGAGTATTCCCTTGCTATCCGCAAATGTTA
>Ga0315555_1000994_pt1 | contig 20611 bp, 16 predicted proteins | sample SalMarSW160380MG_FD_202113 | JGI IMG/M metagenome (GOLD analysis project Ga0315555, IMG submission 202113) | Salt marsh sediment microbial communities from the Plum Island Ecosystem LTER, Massachusetts, United States - Salt Marsh Sediment SW1603-80 ... | reverse complement strand
GGTATACCGATTGACCACCTTTATAAGCTAAATAATAATCAAGTTCATCAACATTGGGGATATCATTACTCGTGGCGATATCCCGCATAATCATATCCGCATTAGTGTCCCAACCCATGGAGATATATTCAGCCAAACCCTCATTCATCCACAATGGAATACGTAACCGTACTCTCCCCGATATCACGCTTTGAATGCTGCCACCATAAATCATATCATTGACCACGACATGGACCAACTCGTGGCGCAGAACATGCCAGAATTCATTGACGTTGCCATCAAAAGGAGTAACTGCCCGATTTTTAAATAATTCGGTGAATCCCTGAATACCCTCACTCAGGTATTCCAGGGTAACATTCGTTTGTTGAAAATCACTATGGGAATTATAAACAATTAATGATACCCGTTTGCGCATGCGCCAGTTCAGGACACTGGAAATCTCTTTCATCGCCTGTTCGGCCACCGGGGCGGCAAACTCTGCCAATTCTTTGCCATGATCATGAAAATATATATCGAAATGATCAGTCTGGATAAAGGACCACTGATAATTTTTATACTGTACCTTGTTCTTACCAAATTGAGCCCTAAGAGCCCCTGGAAAAAATATCAAAAATGCCGCGATAGTCAGGAGACACCAGTAGGTTGGTCGGAGTTGTTTAGAAAATCTCATGGTTCTCCTAAAATTCTTTCATACTCAATTAAATTAGATGGTTCAACACGATAAAAGCTACAGTAATCTACTTTAAATATACAATTTTTTTCGATAAAGAAACCCATTCGTTTTTCAATCTGACAAAATAAATCCCGCTGGAAATGTTCTGCGGCTGCCACACATCTTTGCGATAACCCAAAATCAATTTCCCCTGCTCCACTACACTTACAACCCGCCCGGTGATATCAAGGATTTCAATTGCTCCCCGGGAATCAAAAGGCAAATACAGATCAAAATAAACCAGAGTATTGAAAGGATTCGGATAGGGAGCCGATAATTTAAAAGTCATCGGTTGGTAACCCTCATCTGGATCAATTGTCGCATAATGCACCGATTTCAGTAACCATCCATCCGGATCAATTCTGATATTTTCCGGCTTTTCTTTTAAATCAAAGACAAAATGCTGAGCTAAAGCAGTGTCCAGCACGGTAACTAGCGTATCACTCTGATCAAATTCAACGGCCACGTCTATCGGCATTTTGTATGGGTGCAAAGGTTGCTGAATCTGTTGGATTTCCAAATCTAATCGCCAAAAAAATCCCGCTTGGAATTTGCGACGCCACACAACTTTATATACCGGCTGCCCATAGGTATAGATCCACTGCTGAAAAAACCAATCCAGCTCTTTGCCACTGACCTGTTCACAAACCTCTTTGAAATCCTCAGTTCGTGCAGTGCTCATGTAGAAAGCTTCCCGGTATGCCAAAAAAATATCCCAAAAAATTTCTTCACCAACGAGATGTCGTAACATATGCAGCACCCAGGCACCCTTATCATAGACAAGACGATTAAAAATCGAACTGATGTTCAAGGTATCCAGGCAGTAGACCGGGGCAGCACGCCAGGTTTCCGGCCGATTAAGGTAGTCCATGTAACCCTGCAATCCCTCAAAACCCATTTTGTGCTCTTGCCACAGCGCCTCAGAATAACGGGCAAAACCTTCATTCAGCCAGATGTTTTTCCAGTTGGCACAGGTAACCATATCGCCCCACCACTGATGGGCAAGCTCATGGCAAATTAGTAATTCACTAAAACTGCCAACACTGGTACAGGTCTGGTGCTCCATTCCACCACTCCATGAAAATTGGGCATGACCGTATTTCTCATGAATGAACGGGTATTCACCCCATAAACTGCTGAAAAAGGAGAGCATTTCAGTAGCAAGCGACAAACAAGTTGTGCGACTCTCATCCTCTGGATAATACCAATGGATAACTGGCATGGTTGTACCATCTAGGCCGGTGTAAACCTGTTCCAGTTTGCGATAGTTTGATACCGCGACCGAGATTAAATAAACCGCAATTGGATAGCGTTCCTGCCAGTAATAGGTCGCTGTGCCATCCTGATTGTCCACAATCCTGACAAGCGTCCCGTTTGAGACCGCCGTTAAGGTGTCGGGAACCGTGATATTAATATCAGCCGAATCGGCTTTGTCAACCGGCACATCCTTGCAGGGAAACCAGCCGGAGGCATAGTAGGGCTCATTAAAACTGGAGACAATTGGTACATTTCCATGATAATCGAAGGAAAAGCCTTTAAAACCACCTGCCGTTGGTCGACCACTATACTCAATCTGAACTTCAAAAACCCCACCACTGTCTACTCCGGTACTAAAATTAACGACCAGATAGTCCCGATTATTGCTCCTGATCCACTGAAATGACTGACCATCGGCTCCAACTCCATTCACAACCATCGAGGAAGTAAAATCGAGAGTAATTGACCCAAGACCATCCTTACATGATTTACCCCTGATAGTAATAAAACCGGAAAGCTCCTGTCGATCTATATCTGTTTTAAGATTCAAACCGTAATAACCGACGTCGTAATCTGCCTGGTAACTAGTAATTGCAGATTTCTCCAATCGCCTTTGATTAGCCAGAAATTGGCGTTTGCTGGCGATCTCCTGCTCGATCCAATCCGGATCGGGTTGAGCTGCCAGGCTTATCGCCAGTATCCAGAAAATACTTATTATGCAAATTACCCGATTCATCTGCCTTCTTTAAAATTAATAAAAGTAACCGTATTAATCACCTTAAATTTCCCGCCAAATTCGGTTGATAAATAATAAATGGTTTTTATTCTGATATAAAAAACCTCGGTTCCCGAGGCTTTTTAGCAAGACTATTTTTTATAATGATTTCTTACTGATGCGGTGGCGGAGGAGTCGGTGGCGGCACATGGTGACCATGACCGTGGGCTGTCCAAGGAGTATGCCCCTGGGCTAATAATTTAAAGGACTGGATGGTCGGTATTGCAAATACAGTCGTCAGGGTGAGTTTTTTCAGAAAATTGCGCCGCGTTAAGTTTTTATCTTCCTGAAATGACTCTTCTTGCATGGTTGATCCCTTTTGTTACATTAAGAATATACATTATTTATAGCCAGAAATCAACTTTCATTTTGAGTTCGGTCTGGGCAACTTCATTACAATAATACCGAAAACCCCACCTCACCAGATTTCCTGTAAAGCTTATTGCCGCTATGTTCAGATGACTTTATAAACCAGCAGCCCGACCATCAGGATCAGCGATACAATAATCAGGGCAACTCCTATATTGCCTTTTTTAATTTCCTCCCACTCATCTATGTTGGTGGACAACCAATCGAAGACTTTAATTGCCAGACCGACGCCAAAAGAAAATCCAAGCGAGGCTACAATCGCCCAGCCAATGCCTCTTAAATACATCATTAATGTGTAAGACCACGAAAAAGGATCCATGAACTCCTCCTAATTATTAATTTAAAGCTTAATCAAATTTTACCCGTCTGATGAATTCCGAAGTTGATAGTTCACCATTGACAAATTTGACAATATTATCTCGGGTTGCACTAGCTACTATATTCTCAGTACTCTTATATGCGACGCTAATGATAACGGTAACTTTCTGGATTGGTTCCTGGTGATAGGTCATGGCTTTCCCAGCGGCATAAAATCCGATGATTAGAATCCGGTCAAACTGATTCCGCTCACTCTTCATTGTCATCGAGAATTCCTCTTGTCCCTCACCGATTTCTACGAGATTCATTCGGTCGTAATCAACCGCCACCTGATAAGCATTGCAGATCTGCTGGACTGAGGAACAGAAATCCGACTTGGCGAACATCATCCCCGAAAGTAACACCATGCCAACGATCAATGTAAACAGGCTATTAACTCCCTTCGTATTTCTCAAACTTAACCTCCCCATAAATTATCCTACTGCGAATTTTATACTGGATTTTAGATATTTATTGATTCTTTGTCAATTGATTTTTTGGGATTTATTAGTGTCAGACAAAAACTTAATCAGTCTTTTTGTAGATGTTCCTGCCTTTTTTCCAAACCGACTTCACCGAGGAATATCCAAGATAATAAGGAATTCCCTGATAACGGTTGAATTTCCAGATAACGAAGTCGGCTTGCTTACCACTCTCTAAACTACCCAGCCGCTGCTCAGCTTTTAAAGAGCAGGCTGCGTTAAATGTCGCTGCCTGGAGTGCTTCGAGCGGCGAGAGTTTCAATTTCAGACAGGCTAAAGTAATAACCAGTGGCATGGATTGAGTCATGCTACTGCCGGGATTAAAATCAGTAGCGATAGCTACCGGTAATCCTTTATCCCACATTTTTCGCCCGGGTGCATATTGCTCAGAGCCCAGAAAAAAGGTAGTTGCGGGAAGCAGAATTGGAATAATCTTCCCTGCAATTAACGCTTCGATGCCCTCCTCAGTAATTACCGTCAGATGGTCAGCTGAGATTGCACCCAATTCCTTTGCCAGCTGAACCCCGCCAATCGGTTTAAATTCATCGGCGTGAATGCGCAATCCCAAACCCAAGGATTTCGCTGTTTCTAAAATCCGGCGTGACTCGTTAACCGAGAACACACCCTCTTCACAAAATACATCACAAAACTCGGCTAACCCTTCATGCGCAACTTTTGGCAGCATCTCGCGAACCAGCAGATCAATATAAGCCTCATGATCATGACGATATTCATCGGGGTAGTCATGCGCTCCAAGGAAGGTGCGACTGATATCCAGCGGGTGTTCATCGGCCAGCTCCTTTAGCAGCTGCAGTGACAGTAGTTCGCCTGCTGTGGACAAACCATAGCCACTCTTGGCTTCAATGGTTGTAGTCCCATAACTTAAAAAATCATCCAATCGCTGTTTGACCTTGCTTTTAAGGTCAGGATATTTGACAGATTGTAGACTCCTGACACTGGCGCGAATACCGCCACCGGCAGCGGCAATTTCCTGGTAACTCCTACCCATGATGCGCATTTCAAATTCCAGTTCCCGGGTTTCATTGAAAACCGGGTGAGTATGCGCATCTACGAAACCGGGCGTGACCAACCCTCCACCAGCATCAATTACCTCCAATTCAGATGATAATAAGTCCTTGCCAATAGCCTCTATGCCGCTCCGAGAAAATACCATTTCAACATCATGGAGAACTATCATTGATTGCCGCTGCGAATCGTAGGTTACCAGTTCACCAATATTAGTCAGACACTTTGCCTTTTCCATTATCCTAAAACACCATTTTCTGCATGAAAGCTAATAAAACTCGCCCGGGCATCCAAGAATTGATTATCCCCTTGTGGATTTTAGCTGAAATTATTAAGCTGCCGGAGTGGATTAGCTCCAACAACAAAAACAATGATCAACTCCGGAGGAGATCATGAATCAATACAATGTTGCTCAAGCCATGCAGATAAAACTTCCGGCAGAATTGCCTCCAGAGCCAGAATTCATCCCGGGTATTCGGCGAGCGCCAAATCGCGGTTTTAACCTGGATCGGGACGAAACCGTCCTGGCCGTAAAAAATGCCCTGCGTTATATTTCTCCCGAACTGCATCCAAAATTAGCTCCCGAATTCCTGAATGAATTAAAGACTACTGGACGAATTTATGGCTATCGCTATCGCCCCGCCGGAAAAATCTGGGGCAGACCAGTTGATCAGTACAAAGGAATTTTAGCCGCCCGTGCGCTGCAGGTCAATATTGACAACAATCTGGATTTCGAAGTAGCGTTATATCCTTACGAACTGGTGACTTACGGCGAAACGGGACAGGTCTGCCAGAACTGGATGCAATACCAGCTGATTAAAAAGTATCTGGAAAATCTGACGGAGCAGCAGACATTAGTCGTCAGCTCCGGTCACCCGGTTGGACTTTTCCCCTCGCACCCTATGGCTCCACGGGTCATCTCGACCAACGGCTTAATTGTCGGCGAGTGGGACAACGGCGAGCATTTCAAGAAACTTGCTGCCCTGGGAGTCTCTAACTACGGTCAGATGACCGCCGGCGGTTGGATGTACATTGGTCCTCAGGGAATCGTTCACGGAACCTATATCACCTTACTAAATGCCGGACGGAAATATCTCGGCATTCCCGAAGATCAAGATTTGAAAGGAGTAACATTTGTCAGTTCCGGTCTGGGCGGAATGTCGGGAGCGCAGGCTAAAGCGATCGAGATTGCGGGCGGAATTGGCGTAATCGCCGAGGTTGATTATAACCGCATCAAAACCCGTCATGAGCAGGGCTGGGTCAGTAAAGTTACCGATAAACTTGACCAGGTCGCAGGCTGGATGCAAGAATATAAACGGAACAGACAAGCAGTTTCGATTGCCTATTATGGCAATATCGTAGACTTGCTGGAATATCTTGACCAAAACAATCTTCCGGCCCAACTAATATCCGATCAGACCTCCTGCCATGCCGTTTACGAAGGCGGCTATACACCAGTCGGACTCACTTTCGAAGAGGGACGGGAATTGCTTAAATCAGCTCCAGAGCAATTCCGTAAAAAGGTTGATGAATCTTTAAAGCGACATTTTAGAGTTATCCAAAATCTCACCCGGAAGGGGGCTTATTTCTGGGATTATGGCAATAGTTTTATGGCGTCAATATTTAATGCCGGAGTGCTCGAAATCGCCCGCAATGGGGTTGATACTTCCGCAGGATTTATCTGGCCTTCGTATGTCGAAGATATTATGGGACCGATCTGTTTCGATCGCGGCTTCGGACCATTCCGCTGGGTTTGTCTGAGTCGTAAAGACGAGGATTTGGCAAAAACTGATCAAGCTGCTCTGGCCTGCATTGATCCAAGCAAGAGCTCCATTCATCGGGACAATTATCATTGGATTGCCACCGCGGCTCAGAACAAACTCGTCGTTGGCACAAAATGCCGGATCCTATACACTGACGAAGAAGGGCGGATTAAAACCGCCTTGAGATTCAACGCGATGGTGCGGAGCGGCGAAATTGGTCCGGTTCTGCTGGGGCGCGACCATCACGATGTTTCCGGAACCGATTCACCCTTCAGAGAGACAGCTAATATCTACGACGGCAGTCGGACTACAGCCGATATGTCGGTCCAATGTTTTGCCGGAAATGTTGCCCGGGGTATGACATTGGTGGTGCTTTCCAATGGCGGTGGCGTTGGTATCGGTCGAGCCATTAATGGTGGATTTGGTCTTTTATTGAATGGAAAAACAGAAACGGATGAAATTATTAAAAGCGCCCTTTCCTGGGATGTGATGGGCGGGATTGCCCGGCGCAGCTGGGCACACAATCCCAACGCGCTTGAAACCGCAACCGAATGGAATAAAATTCATCAAGCAGAGGGACAAATTACCTTGCCGTTTGTACCGGAAGATGGATTAGTCGAATCCTGCGTTGATGAAGCCTTAAAAAATGATTGAAAATAGCTTTGAAAAAACCTGAATCATGTTAAACTTTGCCCGGTATGATAGTCCCGTAAAAATGAATTAATCCTATTAATGAGGTGCTTGCCAAATGATTCCTAAATATTTTTTCATCACCAAAGGACAGGGACGGCATAAGGATCAGCTGCAATCTTTCGAAATGGCTTTACGCAATGCCGGAATCCACATATGCAATCTGGTTTCGGTATCCAGTATCCTGCCCCCCGGTTGTAAAAAAGTCTCCCCTAAAAAGGGTAAAGAAATGCTCAAGCCCGGTGAGGTAACTTATGTCGTTATGTCCAAAAACAGTACCAACGAGCCCAATCGCTTAATTGCGGCTTCGGTAGGAATAGCCATTCCCTCCGCTTCTGACACATACGGCTACATTTCCGAGCATCACTCCTTTGGTCAAACCGATGAAGTGGCTGGGGATTATGCCGAAGATCTTGCCGCCACCATGCTGGCTACAACCCGCGGCATCGAATTCAACCCTAATACCGCCTGGGACGAACGCAAACAGATTTACCGAAGCAGTGGCTTAATAATCAAAACAACCAACGTTACTCAATCCGCTCAAGGTGATAAAAACGGTCGCTGGACAACCGTCCTGGCTGCGGTCGTATTCATTATGTAATTTTATTGAATCAGCATTATTCAAGGAACATTAGATAAAATGAAATCTCACAACCAACAAAGGCTAACCTCTCTGCTTGTTCTGTTAATTTTAATAGCATTTTTTTCACTAATAGCCAAAGATCCAACTCAATCTGTTGATTATCTCTCACCTACTCCAGTTCCCGATCATATCATCCTTACTTTTAGTGATGATCCCACCAGTACCCAATCAGTTACCTGGCGGACGGATACCACTGTTCACGAGGCTTATGCTGAAATTGCGCCAGCCGATGCTTCTCCAAACTTCGTCCGCACTGCCAAACGCTTAACTGCGAAAACCGAATCTTTTGCATTAGACCAGTATCATGCCAATTATCATGCAGTGACATTTACTGGGTTAAATCCAAACTCGCCATACCTTTATCGGGTTGGCTCCGGGAAACAATGGAGTGAATGGTTTCAATTTTGCACTGCTGCAAAACAACCGCAGCCTTTCAAATTTATTTATTTAGGCGATGGACAGGAAAGATTACTGGCACACTGGTCACGGGCTATTCGTGCTGCCTATAGTACCGCTCCCGATGCCCGATTCATTGTTCACGGTGGTGATCTGGTTGATCACGCCCGAGCCATTCGGGACTGGAATGAATGGTTTGCTGCTGCCGGCTGGATTAATGCCTGCATCCCAATTGTTCCGGCAATTGGCAATCACGAATATTACGACGGAAATTGGGGAAGAAATTTCTTTACCCCGCTCTGGCGACCGCAATTCACTCTACCTGAAAATGGTATCTCCGAGCTTCCCGAAACGAACTATTATTTTGATTTTCAGGGATTACGCATTATAATCCTGAATTCTAATATAGAAATCGAAAAACAATCCGAATGGCTCAAAAAGGTACTGGAAAATAATCCCAATCGCTGGACTGTTGCGGTATTTCATCATCCGATATATACGGGGTGCAATAAAAACCGCGATAATAAAGAAATCCGGAACGCCTGGAATCCACTCTTTATCCAATATCAGGTTGATATTGTTCTCACCGGACATGATCACACCTATGCCCGCGGCCATAATCCCGAACAAAAAAATCTGAGCTCTTCAGCCCGAACCGGACCGGTCTATATTGTCTCGGTCAGCGGTCCGAAACTCTATCGGGTAAATGAAAACCGCTGGATGGACCGCGCCGCTGAAAACACCCAGCTGTATCAGATTATTTCTATTGATAATGATATCCTTGATTATAAGGCTTATACGGTCATCGGTGAACTCTATGATGCCTTTCAAATCAAAAATGACGGCAAAGGTCGCAAAACCTTTATAGATTTACAACCGCAAAACTTTCCCGAACGGACTTTTAAAAACACTTCGCCTGCTCCAAAATAATTCATGTTAATTTCGTCTCCGATTAAATCACTAAGGTTAATCAGGATTGCATTCGGCATTATCCTCCTTGTATCGCTGAACTCCTGCCCTGACAGAACTACCGGACCACAAGCACTAATAACACCGTTTAATATTAAACTGGAACTAGTCAATCCCGACACAATTCAGTTAAGTTGGGACTATTCCGACCATAATGACCAGGTCACCTTTCTAATTGACCGCCGGGAAGGCTCAGATTCTTGGGTAAAAAATTATGCCATTGTGCCGGAAGAAATGCACTTTTTTGACGAACCAATAAAATTCAAATCAGATACTTTAGTAGCCTACCAACTCCGGGCCGCAACAAAAACCGATACCTCAGCCGAATCGGAAGCTGTCGCCTGGTTTCCTGACGGCACTGTTCCAACTAACATGCGGCTCAAACAGATCGATCAGCAAAATTTACGGTTGAGCTGGACTGACTGTAGCGTTGGCGAAGATTATTTTGTCATAGATAAAAAAATTGGCAGCGGCGAATGGCAGAACCGATATCAAATACTCGATGAAAATACTACCGAATATATTGATAAAGCCAGTAGTATGAGCGACTCGATCTTCTACCGTATAGCAGCCACAATTGGTATAAGTCAGTCAGATTATAGCCCGATAGTTGGAGGAAAAATAGCATCTCTATCGCTGGCAAATCTCTATTTCGGTACCGATCAATCCCTCGAGGTTATGACCTGGAACGCTCATAATTTTCCACGCAATGGCAATTCAACAATTTCCTGTATCGCCCAGGCAATCAGGTCACTCGAGGTTGATATCGTCGCCTTTCAGGAGATTGCCAGTTCAGCATACTTTGCCCAATTGGATGATTCACTGCCCGAATATCGCGGGTTTCGAGCCAATTCTGCCTATGAGGATTTAAATCTTGCCTTCCTTTATAACACTGTCACGATCACGGTTGACTCGATCTATGAGATTTTGACTAATGAAAGAAATGCCTTACCGCGTGCCCCGCTTGTTTTAGAGGGAGTGTGGAAAAATATCCCAATTGTGGTTATCAATAACCATTACAAAGCCTATGGGGATGGTCTTCTCGTAAAAGATGATACAAAAGATGAGGAATATCGCCGTTTTAGGGCAAGTGAACTATTGCGGAATTATATCTTGACCAACTTTAACGAGCAGAATGTCATCACCGCTGGTGATTTCAACGATGAGCTAACCGATTCGCAAAATAACAATGTATTCAAGCCATTTTTGGATCTTTCCCTCAATTTTCAGTTTACTGACATGAGCATTGCTACCGGCAGCAGCTCTAATTGGTCTTATCCAACCTGGCCCAGTCACATTGATCATATTCTAATTAATGATAAACTATTTGATGAATTCAACGATTCGCGTGGTCTTACTCAGACCATTCTGATTGATAATTATTTCCCCGGTAACTGGAACAGCTATGTTATCACCATCTCTGATCACCGACCGGTTGCCCTGAAATTATTTTTCCAAAATTAGCGCATTGCCACAACCAAACGATACTTATAAATTTTCGATTAAACTTCATGAAAGAACCGCAGGCTGTAACCATATAAAAAAATTTAACTTTAAAGTAACTTCCCTGCTAGATAGCTTATTACTTGAAAAAGGAGTCTTGGTAAAGAATATACGGGCTTTAGATATGGTTCTGATTTTGAATAACAATTTATTGTACACACTCTAAAAAAATTATTTTGAAAAAATAAAAAAATTTCTTGTAAATACGTTTAAGAGCTATAGATTTATTCGCAATGATTTTTTGAGTAGGTTTGATTCAAAAATCGCATCGAACCTTAACAATGGAAGGGTGACAAAAAAATGGATGGGAACGTTGCGTTAGAAGAAACGGAAGACCCCCCTGGTGCCAGGTTGGCAATCTCGAACCAGCCTGAGCCACCAATTGCAGTCGCCCCCCAATTAACCAAATCTATCCTAACCAAGACCCCAGCTAAGCCATTTTATGCCGACCTGAGTATTTCCCAGGCAAGCGCTATTTTATTAAATGGCAAGTGGCGAAGGGGACAAATATCTGCGATAGATTCAGGTCAGGGGGAATTCACAATTAGCCCGCAAACACGGCAATTTCGCCAGCACTTTTACCCCTATGTCACTGATGATCAGTGGAATGACTGGCACTGGCAACTTCGCAACCGAATTATGGATTTAGCTCACCTGGAGCGGATTATTCGTCTTTCGCCCGATGAACGTGAGGCGATTCAAAGACACCGAAGCAACATGCCAGTCTCGATTACACCGTATTATACCAGCCTAATTGACCCTGAAAATCCGCTTCAGCCGTTACGCCGAGCGGTAGTGATGGTCAATAATGAATATGTAATATCGCCTGATGAATCTATTGATCCATTAGGCGAAGATGAGGATTCTCCGGTGCCGGGCCTGGTGCATCGTTATCCAGACCGGGCGCTGTTTCTTACTACCGGTTCTTGCGCAGTCCACTGCCGTTACTGCACCCGTTCGCGGTTAGTAGGAAACACAAAAGCCGAACATCGCTTTAGTATCGAAAACTGGGAAAAATCTATCGCCTATCTCGAAAATCATCATGAGGTTCGGGATATAATCCTGTCTGGCGGTGATCCACTGACTCTAGGCAATTCCAGACTGGAGTGGTTGCTGCGGCGATTGCGTCGGATTCCACATCTGGAAATCATCCGTATCGGAACAAAAATCCCGGTAGTTTTACCGCAACGCATAGACGGTTCTTTGCTGACGCTGCTGAAACAATTTCATCCACTCTGGATGAGTATCCACTTCACCCATCCGGACGAACTAACCCCGGAAACAGTCCAGGCTTGTAACCGCCTGGCCGATGCCGGAATCCCACTGGGTAGTCAAACCGTTTTACTCAAAGGTATTAATGACAATGTTGAAACCAGCAAGCGACTCTTCCAGGGACTGATGAAAATCAGGGTAAAACCTTACTATCTCTACCAGTGCGATCCCGTACAGGGAACGGGTCATTTCCGAACATCGGTCGAGAAAGGATTGGAGATTATTGCCGGCTTGAGGGGTCACACCTCCGGCTACGCCGTACCTAGCTTCGTAATTGATGCACCTGGCGGCGGCGGAAAAATCCAACTACTTCCAGATTATGTGGTAGGTCGAGAAGGTAAAGACCTGCTCCTACGTAATTATGCGGGAAAAATTTACCGTTATCCGGATACCGGCGGAAAAATCGGCCAAAAAAAATCCAATTAATAATACTGATCAGGAAAATAGATGAAAATCGGGATAACCTACGATCTGCGACAGGACTATCTCAAAATGGGCTACTCTGAGGAAGAGACGGCCGAATTCGATAGTATTTCTACAATCGAAGCTATTGATAATACGCTCCAAAAACTGGGGCATCAAACCGACCGGATTGGGAACATCTGGAATCTGACTAAGCGCTTAGTGCAAGGCGAACGCTGGGATTTGGTTTTCAACATTGCCGAAGGTATCCGGGGAATTGGGCGTGAATCCCAGGTTCCGGCGCTTCTGGATGCCTATGATATTCCCTATACTTTTTCTGATCCACTGGTTATGGCTCTAACCCTCCATAAAGGCATGACTAAAAGAGTGCTACGTGATTTAGGCATCCCGACACCCGATTTTATAGAAATCCATAATGTTAAAGATATTGAAAAAGTGGACTTACTTTATCCCTTATTTGCTAAACCAATTGCTGAAGGAACCGGCAAGGGGATCTCGACTCAATCTATCCTGCACTCTGATAACGAACTAAAACAAGCTTGTCAAAGGTTATTAAACGATTTCCATCAGCCGGTACTATTGGAGACCTTCCTACCAGGAAGGGAACTCACGGTTGGGATTGTCGGTACCGGAATAAAGTCCCGATCGGTCGGAGTTGTAGAGGTAATCCTCAAGAGTGAGGCTGAGCCAGGTGCCTATTCCTATTTTAATAAAGAATATTATGAAAAACTGGTTGACTACCAGCGGATCGAGGATGAATTAGCCCTTACCGCAGTAGAAACGGCTCTGACTGCCTGGCGTGGCCTGGGCTGCCGGGATGCCGGTCGGGTAGATCTGCGTACCGACCTAAACGGAATTCCCAATATCATGGAGATCAATCCCCTGGCTGGGATAAATCCAATCAGGTCAGATTTGCCGATTATTTGCTATAAATACGGAATTTCCTATGAGCAATTATTGGATATGATCCTCGAAAGCGCCCGCGAACGAATTCAAAATTCTACCATTATTTAACGCTAAAATGAAAGTTGCGATTCTATATAACGATGTAAGTAGTACTAGCAGCGCTGATGAACTGGACGTCTTAACCCAGGTAAATTATGTTGCCGATACCCTGAAAAATCTGCAGCACGAACCAGTCGCCGTGCCAGTTACTTTAAACCTGTCTCAAGTAATTGATACATTGCGGAAATTGCAGCCCGGATTGGTATTCAATCTGGTTGAGTCCATCGCCGGCAGCGAAAAATTTCTTCATTTCGCCCCGGCTTTACTTGATTACCTGAAGATTCCATACACCGGCAACGGCACACATGCTCTGTATCTCACCACCAATAAAATTTTCACCAAGCAAAAATTACAGTCCGCCAATCTGCCCACCCCGTCTTGGCAAACACTCAATGAAGTTATCGCAAATGGAATTTCATTCCATCCGCCTTACATGCTCAAACCGGTTAGCGATGATGCATCGGTGGGAATAAATTCAGACTCGGTAGTCTACTCTGCTGATAATCTGGTAGAAATATTAAAACAAAATTCAGCTCGTTATGGTGAGTGTTTTGTGGAAGCCTATATTCTGGGTCGCGAATTCAATCTTTCGCTGTTAGCAAATGACTCCCAACCGGAAGTATTGCCGCCAGCCGAAATCAGGTTTATCAATTTTCCGGAAGACCAACCTCACATTGTCGACTACAAAGCCAAATGGGAAGTGGAATCATTCGAATATCGCAACACGGTGCGCAGTTTCGATTTCGAATTTGCTGATAAACCATTATTAGCGAAATTATCAGCGATGGCTTTTCACTGTTGGAAGGTATTTGGACTACGCGGTTATGCCCGAGTAGATTTTCGGGTAGATGACCAGAACAATATCTGGATTTTGGAAATCAACGCCAATCCCTGCATATCACCCGACAGTGGCTTCGCGGCAGCCACTCAGAAAGCCAGAATAACTTTTGAGCAGGTGGTTACCAGAATAATCCGGGATTCATTAAAAAATTAACGATTGGAGAGCGTAACCATTGTTTCGCATTCGCCGTATATATGATGATACCTTGCCGATCAATAAGCAGGCAATCAAACAGGTTCAGGAAATTCTTAAAACCCAGTTTAGCGAACTAAACCAGCAAGATATCGAAAAGCTCCCCAAACATTTACGCAATCCAATGAAATACCGGTTTCGCTCTATTTTGTTCGTTGCCGATGATGAGAAAGGACGGGTTCGCGGTTTTGCACTGTTGCATCATGCAGCCGATTTGAATTTCACCTATCTGGATTATATTGCCGCAGCTCAGCAAAAAACCGGCCGCGGAATTGGTAGTGCCCTTTATGAAATGGTTCGCGAAATGGCTTTGCAATTGGGAGTGATTGGAATTTTCTTCGAATGCCTGCCGGATGATCCGAAGCTGTGTCAATCTGAATTTTTAAAACAGAACATCGCCCGGCTGCGTTTTTACGAACGCTACGGCGCATGCCCAATCTGGAATACCGCCTACGAGACACCGGTGAAACCGGGTGACAGCTGTCCACCCTATCTGGTCTTCGATAATCTTGGTCGAGAAATACCTTTGCCCCGGGATAAAGCCCGTGAGATAGTCAGGGCTATCCTCAAGCGGAAATATGCTTATTTGTGCTCACCCGAATATATTGAGATGGTGGTGGATTCATTCCGTGACGATCCTGTTCAATTACGACCGCCAAAATATATCAAAAAAGAAATAATGCCGATTGTTCCTCTCCCGAGTCCAAAAGCGTTAAAAATTGCATTGGTCGTGAATGACAAACATGAAATCCATCATGTGCATGAGAGAGGTTATGTTGAATCGCCAGTACGCGTAAAATCAATTTTAAAGGAAATTCTGCCTACCGGTTTATTCGAGCAGGTAACTGCCCGGCGCTATGGCATAGCACATATTACCGCAGTGCATGATCCTGATTTTGTTCGCTATCTCAAGAAAATCTGCACCAATTTACCCTCAAATAAATCGGTTTACCCCTATGTGTTTCCAATCCGGAATGTTGCGCGCCCACCAAAAGAACTGCCAATTCGCGCCGGTTATTACTGCATTGACACCTTCACCCCACTAAATCAGAATGCATTCCTGGCTGCCAAAAGGGCAGTAGATTGTACCCTAACCGCTGCCGACCAGCTGTTAAAAGGCTATTATATCGCCTATGCTTTGGTACGGCCGCCCGGTCATCATGCCGAACGGAGAGTTTTCGGTGGATTCTGCTATTTTAATTCAGCATCCATAGCAGCACACTATCTCAGTCGTCATGGGAAAGTAAGCATCCTCGACATCGATTATCATCATGGCAATGGTCATCAGAGCATTTTCTACGAGCGGGCGGATGTTTTAACTATCTCGATTCATGGGCAACCGAGCTTTTCCTACCCCTATTTCAGTGGTTTTGCCGAGGAGACCGGCGAAGGCTCGGGCAAGGGTTTTAACCTTAATTTGCCCCAACCGGAAAAATTGGATGGCTCCCAGTATCGTGAGGCTTTATCCCGAGCTTTGCGCCGCATTCGTCAATTCGATCCTCAATTTGTCATCGTTGCTCTCGGATTGGACACTGCTAAGGGTGATCCCACCGGCAGCTGGAACCTTACTGACAAGGATTTTTTTGAAAACGGGCAAATGATTGGCAGATTGGGATTACCGTTATTAGTAGTTCAGGAGGGTGGTTATGCCGTTCGTTCTTTAGGCATCAACGCCAGACACTTTTTTGTTGGCCTGTGGCAAGGCTTTAATTCCTTTCACGAAAGGGGAAACTACGGAACCATTAAAAATGAAAAATAATCACATAGACTGGCGTAAAACCGTACTAAAAAAAGACGAGGAGAATGTACAGAACATTGTAGAATCCACCGGCTTTTTCAATCCCGAAGAGATCGAAATTGCTGTCGAATTGGTCAAAGAACGCCTACAAAAAGGGACCGCCAGTGGGTATCACTTCATCTTCGCCGAAGTAGATAGTAAAACCATTGGTTATGCCTGCTTTGGGCTGATTCCGGCTACCCAATCCAGTTATGACCTGTACTGGATTGCAGTACATAACGATTATCGCGGCGCCGGCATCGGAAAACAGCTACTAACTCTCAGCGAAAAAACTATTGCTGAGATGGGCGGCAAGCGGATTTATATTGAAACCTCCGGCAGGGAGCAGTATCATCCGACCCGGGCTTTTTACCTTGCCTGTGATTATACCGAAGCCGCGGTCTTGAATAATTTTTACGCTCCGGGCGATGCTAAATACATTTACGTCAAAACTATTTAATCAGCGTCTTTGTATCAGGAAAACCTGCTCTATTTATCGCCCAACACTGCTACCAAGATAAGACCGGGACCGGTATGGGTACCGATGACCGGGGTAGTGCGTGAGCGATAGATACGCTCTTCGGGAAAGATTGCTCCCAAGCGCCTTACCAGGAGATCAACGTCATTGGGACATGCTGCTCCTTCGACTGCAACCTCTTCGATATTAGTATAGCCTGCTACAAAGTTATAAAACTGATCTATTGCCTTTGAGCGCGACCGGGCTCTGCCCGCCGGTTCGACTATACCATCTTTGAGTGTCACTATCGGATTCACCTTCAACATTGATCCCAGCAGGGCTTGAGCCCGGCCGATCCGCCCTCCTCTACGGAGATATTCCAGGGTATCAAAAGCTGCTCTGATCTCAACCCGAGGAAGATCCTTAAATACCATTTCACGGATCTCTTCTAAACTGGCGCCGTCTCTGGCTGCCCTGGCGGCTTTAATCACCACAAAACCCTGAGCCATCACCGCGCACCTGGAATCAATTACCTCAATCCGGCACTTTCTTTCCATCAGAGCAATACTCTGGATCGCCGCATTATACAAACCACTTAGTTTAGAGCTCAACGTGATAACCAGTATCTCATCAGTCTCCTGCGCAAGCCGGTTATACGTCCTGACAAATATCTCCAACGGAGGGACTGATGTTGAAGGTAACGTACTGCTTTTCCTCAACTTCTCGTAAAATTCATCAGTAGTAATATCTACACCGTCAAGATATGTCTCCTCTCCAAAGCGTACCAATAACGGCACTATGGCTATTCCCAGTTCATCCGCTATCGCAGGCGGGATGTCGGAAACACTATCGGTTATTATCTTTACCGGCATCGGTATACCCTTAGATATCCTCGTACTACTCTACTGATATAATATAGCTATAGTGCGGCTGACCACCTTGCACCAACTCTACCTGCACATTAGGGTACTTCGTGATAATTGAATCCCTGATTTGTTCGGCCGCAGCTTGTTCGACAACTTCTCCATAATAGATCGTAACCACTTCAGTCTTCAGCATATCTAGTCTGGTCAACAACTTATCAATAACACCAGCTTCGGTATCATCCACAGCTACTAAGTCCCCATCCAGCAAGCCTACAGGCTGTTTCCGCTTTATTTTCAGACCATTGAAGCTAGTGGAACGAATCGCACGAGTTATTTCTATAGTTCTTACCGCAACAATTGCATTCTCCATAATTTGAATATTCGTTTCGAAGTCCGCTTCATAGTCAAATGATAGCAATGCTGCGATACCTTGCGGAATTGTCTTGCTGGGCACTATCTTAACCTGTTTCTGCGTCAGCGATTTAACCTGTTCGGCGGTAAGGGTGATATTTTTGTTGTTAGGTAAAATTATGACTTTTTCAGCAGGGGTAGATTCGACGGCTTGGAGAATGTCTTTAGTACTCGGATTCATCGTTTGATCACCGTTAATCACTACCGCAGCTCCCAGACTGGTAAAGACTTCTCGAAGACCATCTCCTAAAGCTACCGCTACAATAGCCGCATCGGTAACGGGTGCTTTTTCTTTCTGTAATTCCAAAAAGTCACGACGCTGTTCATCTATATTTCTAATATTCACCTGATGCATTGTGCCGAATTTAGTCGCCTCATGGAGAATAATACCCGGATCCAGAGTATGAATATGGATCCTAACGGCCGATTCATCACCAACGACAATTAGTGATTTCCCTTTATGTTTAAGCCGCTTCTTGATTACTTCCGGGTCCAGGTTTTCCCCTTTGAGGATAAATCCGGTACAGTAACCATAAGGAACCTCATCAACTGTTGCTATTGGTGATGTTTGCGGAGTAAATGGTAATTCACTAATAATAATCTGCGGCTTGCGCAATCGCAATAACTCCATCTCACCGCGGAGGTAGCGGAGAGCCCCTTCTAAAATTGTGTATGTACCCTGACCACCGGCATCAACTACTCCCGCTTCTCTCAATACTTTTAGAAGACGGGGCGTATTGGCAACCGCATTTTTAGCCGCTTCTACGGTTGTGCTTAAAACTGAAATAATATCTTTAACACCCCTTTTTACACTCGATTTAGCCGCAGCTGCAGCTTCCCGCATCACCGTTAGCATGGTACCTTCGACCGGATTTGTAATTCCTTTATAAGCCATCTGAGCTGCCCGGTCTAAAGCATCGGCAAAATCTGCAGTAGTAAGCAATTCTTTACCCTTAACCTCCTCAGCAATGCCGTACCACACCTGGGAGAGGATCACACCACTACTGCCGCGAGCTCCCATCAGCGCTCCTTTAGCCATCGCATTGGCTACTGCTGTAGCACTGCCATCAGGAACCTGGAAAGCTTCCTCCATGGTAGCACGCATGGTCAACATCATATTCGTCCCGGTGTCGCCGTCAGGCACGGGAAAAACATTAAGTGCATCTATCTCGGATGAACATTTTTCCAACCAGGAAGTTGCCGCCGAGAACATGTTCCTCAAGTCTTGTCCGGAGATGGTATTCATTTGTACCATATTGATACGTCCCCCTCAGAAATACTCATAAACCTGCCACCCTTTATTAGAATTAATGTTCTCCGTAATTTTGTTAATTACGTTACTATAATTTTCAGGATAATACAATAATTTTACAGGGTAAATTGAGCAACCTGGTCTGACGGCTCAATCAATAGCTAATCTAATCCAGGATTTCTTGGCCCCGCAATTAATTAAAAATAGAATTACCATTATGGCAGTTGAATTAAAATTTCTTTATCCTTACTTTTAATCATCGCTGAAGGAGAAATCAATGGATATTGTTGTTCTGGATGGCTTCACTCTAAATCCCGGTGACCTGAGTTGGGCTGAACTTCAGCAGTTGGGCACCTGCCGGATTTATGACCGGACACCTGCGGAAAAGGTCATCGAGCGAGCGAAAGATGCTGAGATTTTAATTATCAACAAAATTATCATTAGCGAACGTGAAATTGACCAACTGCCCAAACTGCAATACATTGGGCTCTGTTCCACAGGTTATAATGTGGTGGATACTGAGGCTGCTGCTAATAAAAAAATCGCGGTAACCAACGTTCCGGCTTATAGCACCAACTCGGTCGCCCAAATGGTTTTCGCTCACATTTTGCATTTATGTCAGCATGTAAGCGAACATTCGGATTCGGTCAAACGGGGCGATTGGGCAAAAGCTCCTGACTTCTGTTACTGGAACTTTCCGCTGATAGAATTAGACAGTTTAACTTTGGGCATCATCGGTATGGGACAGATTGGTCAGGCGGTTGCCCGGATTGCCCGACAGTTTGGGATGAAAATTTTATATCATGATCTCCGAGCATTATCAGACATTGACAAAGATTACCGAAGCGTTGACCTCGACCTGATTTTTCGGGAAAGCGATGTCGTTACCCTGCATTGTCCGCTGACACCGGAAACCAGACAACTGGTCAACACCAAACGATTATCCCTGATGAAATCCTCAGCTTTTTTGATTAACACCAGCCGCGGACAGCTAATAGATGAAAAAGCCCTCGCCGAGTCACTCGATCGCGGCAAAATCGCCGGTGCCGGTTTGGATGTACTGGCAACCGAACCGCCCGGACCGGACAACCCATTGCTTACCGCTAAAAATTGCTACATTACACCCCATATCGCCTGGGCGACCCGCGCCGCCCGCCAGCGGTTGATGGATGT
>Ga0315555_1000982_pt1 | contig 20732 bp, 19 predicted proteins | sample SalMarSW160380MG_FD_202113 | JGI IMG/M metagenome (GOLD analysis project Ga0315555, IMG submission 202113) | Salt marsh sediment microbial communities from the Plum Island Ecosystem LTER, Massachusetts, United States - Salt Marsh Sediment SW1603-80 ... | reverse complement strand
AAGAGACTCTAGACGAACTCGGTTTGGATTACGTTAGCCAAGACTTAGAACAAAGAGGGATTTACAAAGAGAAAAAAGTCAAGGTAACTAAGCAGGACTTCCCAAAAAGCAATAAAGCGCAGGTAGCTAAGGGGGATTCTAAAAAAGAAAAAAGTCAGGGTAATAAAGAATGAAAAAAGTTAAGGTAATCAAGATCGATGTTGATAAATGCAACGGCTGCCGGGCATGTGAGGCAGTCTGCTCCGCCTTTCACTCTGTGCCAAAATACAGCAGCACTAACCCGGAGAGGTCCCGGATTAGGGTGCTTTTTGACCCGCTAAAGGATATTTATGTTCCGGTAATTGCCGGTGAGTATACTGAAGCCGAATGTAATGGCAGAGACATTTATACGATTGACGGAAAGGTATATGACGAGTGTAGCTTCTGCCGGGCCTCATGCCCGTCCAGGAAGCTTTTCAAAGACCCCGATTCCGATCTCCCTCTAAAATGTGATATGTGTGAAGAAGAACCGCCGCTACCAGAGCCGTTATGTGTTCAGTGGTGCTTATCTGACGCCCTGACCTACGAAGAAAGGGAAGAGGAAGGGGAAGAAGAAGAGAAGCTTGGGGAGATGGAGATAGGGTTAGAATCTTTGGTAAAGAAACATGGCGCCAAGAAGGTAAAGGATGCCCTTGCCCGATTAGCAAAAGGCTAAAACACTAAGGCGAAAGAAGAGGATTAAAAAAGATAATGGAGACTTTAGCCCTAGCTCCCTTCAAAGACGTAATAGTCGGCATAAAAGAGACTGGCGGAGAAGCCTTCAAATTATGCTATCAATGCGGATTATGTGAGACTATTTGTCCGTGGAATCGCGTAAGAAATTTTCCTGTTCGCAGCATTATCCATCAGGCACAGCTGGGCGTGGCTGATTTCGGATCGGAAGACCTGTGGCTGTGTGCCACCTGTGGCGCCTGTGTGGAGCGCTGCCCGCGCGGGGTGAAGATTATTGATGTCATGAGGGCTATGCGCCGGCTGCTAGTGCCGGACGGTGTAGTTCCGGCCAGCATCCCTAACCTGCGGAGTGTAATGACCAGCATCGCCAGCGTCGGTAATCCCTGGTTAGGAGAACCGGAGGACCGGGCAAATTGGGCTAAAGACCTGGGGGTAAAGGAGTTCAGCGAGGGCACCGAGCTGCTATATTTCTCATGCTGCACCCCGGCCTATGATAAACGAGTCCAAACGGTAGCCCAGGCAACAGCTAAAATCCTTAACCGGGCAGGGGTGGACTTCGGGATTCTAGGCCCCAAAGAGGTCTGCTGTGGTGAGAGTGTACGCAAGGCGGGCAATGAGCAATTATTCAAACACCTGGCTAAGGAAAACATCAAAACTTTCATAGACAACGGGGTGCATAAAATTCTTGTTTCTTCCCCCCATTGCTACCACGCCTTCAAAAACGAGTACCCCGAATTTAATGCCAACTTCGAGGTGGTCCATATCACCCAGTATTTACTCGAGCTTATTAATGAGGGAAGATTAAAGCTCACCAAGGAGTACGGGAAGAAAGTTACTTATCACGACCCGTGTTACCTGGGGCGGCATAATGGCATATATGACGAACCCCGGGAGGTCTTAAAGAAGGTGCCCGGTCTAGAACTGATTGAGATGCCCGATTCCAGAGAAAATGCCCTTTGTTGTGGTGGAGGCGGGGGAAGAATCTGGATGGAGACCAAAAAGGGTGAAAGGCTCTCCGACCTCAGATTACAACAGGCTATTGAGGTCGGGGCTGAGGTGCTGGTTACTTCCTGCCCATATTGCATCATCAATTTTAAGGATAGCCAGTTAACCCTGGAGAACAGTGAAGCCACAGAGATTAAAGACATCACCGAAATTATTCTAGAAGCGCTGGGGGAACCGGAAAAACCTGATAAGGACGGAGCATAGTGGAAAAAGAAACGGTTGAAGGACAGATTGTTGATAGTCCCGAAGAGAATATCGGCGATATTATGATCGTCGGTGGGGGAATCAGCGGTATTCAAGCCTCCCTTGATCTGGCCACTGCGGGTTTTAAGGTTTATCTGGTTGAAAAATCACCGACCATCGGCGGCCACATGGCCCAGCTTGACAAGACCTTCCCCACTAATGACTGCTCCATGTGCATTGAGTCTCCCAAGTTTGTTGAGTGCAGCCGGCATCCCAATATAGAGATCCTGACCTATACCGAGGTTGACAAGGTAGAAGGGGAAGCCGGAGACTTCAAGGTAACCCTGCGTAAAAAGCCCAGATACATTGACGAGGACAAGTGCACCGGCTGTACTACCTGTGTCGAATACTGCCCGGTCAAGTATCCTGACCAATTTAATCAGGAAATATCCAACAATAAAGCCATCCACATATACTTCGCTCAAGCAATTCCCCTGGTCACTTATATAGATGACAGCTGTCTTTACCTCCAAGACGAGAAATGTAACATTTGCGTAGGAGTCTGTAAGAATAACGCCATAGACCTTCATCAAAAGGAGAAGAAGGTAGAAATAGAGGTAGGGGCGATAATTCTGTCTCCGGGCTATGAGGTATTTGACCCCAAGCTGAGGGACGAATACGGCTACGGAAAGATGGAGAACGTGGTAACCAGTATGGACTATGAACGGCTGTTATGCGCCACCGGGCCGTACGAAGGTGAGATACTGCGTGCTTCCGACAAAAAGCACCCCCATAATATAGCCTGGATTCAATGCGTCGGTTCCAGGCAGGTTATACCGGGCGGTAACAGCTATTGTTCCGCCGTATGCTGCACCTATACCCAGAAACAGGTGATTTTAACCAAAGACCATGACGCTGATGCCAAGTGTACGATATTCCATAACGATATCCGGTCATTCGGCAAGGACTTCGAGCGGTTCTACCAGAGGACGGAGAAGCTTTCCGATGTACGTTTTATAAGGAGCTACGTATCAGTAGGCAGAGAGATACCGGAAAGCAAGAATGTAACCATAAAATACTCCACTCCCGAGGAAGGGGTAAAAGAAGAAGAGTTCGATATGGTGGTATTATCCGTCGGATTGAACCCTCCTGCCGGTTTTGAGGACCTGGCCAAAACATTCGGCATCGAGCTTGAGTCCCACGGATTCTGTCAAAACAATCCGGTTAACCCCATGGAGACCTCCCGCCCGGGAATTTTTATCAGCGGCGCCTTCGGGGGTCCTATAGATATCCCCGAATCGGTGGTGACCGCCAGCGGGTCCGGTTCCCAATGCGGTGAACTCCTTGGTTACCGGCGATGGAAGCTGTCCAAGAAAAGGGTATACCCGCCGGAAAGGGATGTCTCAGGTGAGGAGCCCAAGGTAGGAGTCTTCGTCTGTCACTGTGGAGCCAATATCGGCAGAGTGGTAGACGTTCCCTCTGCAGTTGAATATGCTTCGACCCTGCCCAATGTTGCCCACGCTCAGGAACAGCTTTTTTCCTGTTCCACCGATGCCGCCCAGCAAATAATAGACGCTATAAATGAAAAAGGCCTCAACCGGGTGGTTGTCGCCGCCTGTACCCCCAGAACGCACGAGCCATTATTCCGGGACACGCTCAGGGAAGCGGGTATTAATCAATATTACTTTGATTTTGCTAATATCAGAGAGCATGACTCCTGGGTCCATTCCAAAGAAAAGGAAGAAGCCACCCGGAAGGCCAAGGATTTAATCCGGATGTCGGTGGCCCGAGCTTCCCTTCTAGAGCCATTACAGGAATTTGACCTGCCCGTTGACAAGAGGGCGTTAGTGGTCGGTGGCGGCGTGGCCGGTATGGTCAGTGCCCTGAGCATAGCCAACCAGGGACACGAGGTTCACCTGGTGGAAAAGGATGCAGACCTGGGGGGAACAGCCCGAAGACTTCATTACACCATAGAAGGGCTGGATGTTCAGGCCTATCTGAGTGACCTTATACGCCAGGTATACCAGCACCCCCTGGTACACGTATATACCGGTGCCACCATTACGGAGGCTACCGGTTATGTGGGCAATTTCGTAACCAAGGTAGAGTCCGGAGGAAGGGCCAGGGAGATAAAGCATGGAGCCGCTGTCATCGCTATCGGCGCCGATGTATACCAACCCACCGAATACCTTTATGGCCAAGACGAGCGGGTGATGACCCACCTGGAGCTTGAGGAGAAAATCACTAAAAGAGAAGAAAGCGTGACTGGCGCCCGGAACCTGGTGATGATACAGTGCGTGGGCTGCCGAAACGAAGACAGAAACTACTGCAGCCGGATATGCTGTCAGGAGTCTGTCAAGAACGCCCTGAAGCTAAAAGAGATAAACCCCGAGATGGATATCTACGTTCTCTTCAGGGATATGAGGACCTACGGCTTCAATGAGGACTATTACCGTGAAGCGGCCAATAAAGAGGTAAAGTTCATCCGCTATACGCCGGAGGATAAACCCCAGGTGGAAGTTGTTGAAGAAGGTGACAAGCGTATTCTAAGGGTTACCGTGACCGATCTTATCTTAGGCAAGAAGCTTTCCATAGATACCGATGTACTCGCTCTGGCTGCCGCCGTTGTTCCATCCGCCGGCAGTCAGGAAATAGCCCGGCTATTCAAGGTAACTTTGAGCCCGGATGGTTTCTTACAGGAAGCGCATGTCAAGCTAAGGCCGGTTGACTTTGCCGCCGAAGGTGTTTACCTGTGTGGAATAGCTCACTACCCCAAGCTTATGTCGGAAACCATCAGCCAGGCTTACGGGGCGGCCGGCCGGGCCTTAACCCTTCTGGCCAATGATACGGTCACGGCCTCCGGCTCGGTTTGCGTGGTGGATGAGGCGAAGTGCATTGGATGCGGGGCCTGTATCTCAGCCTGTAGCTATGGTGCCATAGAGTTTCAGGAGACAAAACAGGGCAAAAAAGCCACGGTTATTCCCGTCCTCTGTAAAGGAGACGGTCTATGCAACTCAAAGTGTCCGACAGGGGCTATTTCACTTAAGCACTATACCGATGAAGAGATATTAAGCCAGGTCGATGCGGCGGCTCCAGCCCCTGTAGAAGTCCAAAAAGAAAAAGCCGGGGTTGCCGGCTAAAAAGGTTAGATAATAATGAGTGCAGGCGCTGAGTTCAAGCCAAATATTTTAGGTTTCTTATGTAACTGGTGCTGCTACGGAGGGGCGGACCTTGCCGGAGTTTCCCGCTATCAGTTCCCCCCCTATATAAGGGTAATAAGGGTTATGTGCTCCGGCAGAGTCGACCTGTCATTTGTACTCCGGGCTTTCTCAAACGGAACCGACGGGGTGTTTATCGGTGGCTGTCATCTTAACGACTGCCACTATAATACTCATGGCAATTTTGATGCATTAAGCATGACACGGCTGGCCAAAAAATTACTGGAGCACACAGGGATAAACCCCGATAGACTAAGGATTGAATGGGTATCCGCCGGGGAAGGCATCCGCTACGCCGATATTATGACCGACTTCGCCAAGCAGATTGAAAAGCTGGGCCCCCTCGGCAGCAGCGAAGGCACCGACCGGAACGAACTCAAGTCCAGACTTAAAGAAGTTAGTAAACTGGTTCCCTACATTAAGCTGGTGAAGAAGGATAAGCTGGCCTCACATCTGCCTGACGAAGCCGATTATCTCGAACTCTTCACCAGTGACGAGGTAGCCACATTATTGAGTGAAGCCCCCGCCTACTATATCGACCCGGAGAAGTGCCAGGCCTGCGGGATTTGCCTCAGGAAATGCCCTGTAGAGGCTATTACAGGCGGCAAGAATCTGATCCACGTCATCGACCAGGAGAAGTGCATAAAATGCGGGACCTGCTTTGAAGCTTGCCCCCCCCGCTTTGAGGCGGTGAAAAAGCTTACGGCGCAGGAGCCGGTGCCTCCTCCTATCCCCGAGGAGGCAAGAATGATAGTCAGAGAGGGCAAAGAAAAATAAAGGAAGAAAATAAGGGCTTAGTAGGAGGTGATCGTGTCACCGGTTAGCGCAACCTATTGGGGCATACCAGGCTATGCCATTTTCTGGGTCTTGTTCGCCGTTGCCTTCGGCTTATTTGCGCAGAGGCTTTATTTCCTCTTTCGCCTCATGCGTCTGGGGAAGCAGGAGAACCGCTTCGACAGAATAGGGCAGAGAATCAAGACTATGCTGGTCGAGGTTGTCCCTCAGTGGTGCAACCTGAAAACCGTCACTCGAAAAGACCTGGCCGGGATAGGACACGCCATGTTATTCTGGGGCTTCAGCCTGTACCTCTTAAGCTACGTCATCTTTATCGGCCTGGCTGGAGGCTTCGGCCTTTCCCCGGTGATTGAGGGCACCACCTTTGAGATAGTCTATTCTTCCATCCTGGATATTGCCGGGGTGCTGATAACCGTGGCCCTGATCTGGGCAGCTATCAGGCGTTATGTCGTAAGACCGCAGAGACTGGAGCCATCCGGTGAAGCCGGCATCATTTTGATTCTGGTTTTTGTCCTTATGGCGCTCAATGTTTCCGTCGTAGGCTTTGGCTATGCTGCCCATAATATTCACGCCTCCTGGCCCCCCCTGGGGGCAGCTCTGGCAGGCTACTTAAGCGGAACCGGCCTTGCGCAAGGCACACTGGAAGCAACCTACCGGGGAGTGTGGTGGCTGCACTACATAGTGATCATCGGCTTTATGGTCTATATTCCCCGCTCCAAGCACCTGCACATTCTTGTCTCCCCCGTCAATATCCTCTTCAAACCACTGGGACCCAAAGTGGTGCTTGAGCCCATCCCCCTTGAAGAGGCGGAGAGCTTTGGCGCATCGAAGATCCAGGACTTTAGCTGGAAGGACCTGCTTGACCTTTATACCTGTGCCGTGTGCGGTCGGTGCCATGCCAGTTGTCCCGCCCAGCTCAGTGGCAAGTCCCTCTCGCCCAGAGAGGTAGTTCTAAACTTGAAAGAGCATTTACTGGAGGCGGGCCCTGGATTACTTGCCGGTAAGGCGGAGGCATCTTCGGAAAGCCAGGCCAAGACTATGATCGGTGATGTGGTAACCGAGGAGGAAATCTGGGCCTGCACCACCTGTGGTGCCTGCCAGGAAGAATGCCCGGTCAGTATAGAACACATACGCAAGATAATCGACCTCAGGCGAAATCTGGTGCTGACGCAGGGTAAGATGCCGGAAAGTGCCCAGCTTATGCTCGCAAATATGCAGTCAAGAGGACACCCATGGGCTGGAGTCCAGTCGCTGAGGTTGAGGGGCGACTGGACAACTGGTCTGGAACTCAAAATACTGGCTGAAGGTGATAGCGCCGATACCCTGTTCTGGGTAGGTTGCACCGGGGCCCTTATTGAGCGTAATGTCGAAGCTACTCTGGCCATGACCAGGGTGCTGAAAGCGGCTGGAGTCGATTTCGCGGTATTAGGTGATGCCGAAACCTGCTGTGGTGACCCGGCACGAAGAGCCGGCTATGAGTTCCAGTTCCAGATCATGGCGGAGCAAAATATTGAAACTTTCAAAAGCCACAACATTAAAGAGATTGTTACTACCTGTCCCCACTGCTATAATACCATTAAGAATGAGTATCCCAGGTTCGGCGGCGATTTCAAGGTGGTTCACTATACCCAGCTAATTGCTGATTTAATCAGGCAGGGCAAATTGAAACTTACCGAAGAGCTGAATTCCATACTTACCTATCATGACCCCTGCTATTTAGGCCGTTATAACAGCGTATATCAGGAGCCGCGCCAGGTATTGCAAGCTATCCCCAGGACAAACTTAAAGGAAATGGAACGCTCAAAAAACAAGAGCCTCTGCTGCGGCGGCGGCGGTGGGCTGATGTGGATAGAAGAGCAGGCCGGCACCACCAAGATTAATCAATTGCGTCTTGAAGACGTCCTCAAGACCGGGGCTGATACTGTAGTGACTGCCTGCCCTTATTGTTTACAGATGTTCGAGGAGAGCATCGAAAGTAAAGATATTAAGGACTCGCTCCAGGCAAGAGACCTTGTTGAACTGGTTGAAGCCGCCATGAAGCAGTCTCAATCAGGAGGAGAGTAGTATGAATATTATCGTCTGTGTTAAACAGGTACTTGACCCCGAGATACCACCGGCCAAATTCAAGATTGACCCCGAGGCGAAACAGGTTATCCCTCCCCCCGGAGTGCCGCCTGTTATAAGCTTATTTGATGAACGAGCCGTCGAGGCAGCCTGCCGGCTCAAAGATAAGCACGGCGGCACAATAACAGTGCTAAGCCTGGGGCCGGGGAAAGCTGCTGACGTGGTGAAGCACGCCGTAGCTATGGGGGCCGACGAAGGCTATATTCTTCAGGATGCAGCCTTCGAAGACCTGGATAGCTTTGGTATTGCCTATGTACTGGGGAAAGCTATCCAGAAAATCGGCGGGTATGACCTGGTTTTGTGCGGCCGACAGTCGGCTGACTGGGGCAATAGTCAGGTTGGCTCTATTCTGGCCGAGATACTTGGTATTCCGGTAATCACTCTCGCCGGTGACATCGAGGCAGTCGACAATAAGCTCAAGGTAAAGAGGATTTTGAAAGACGGCTATGAAGTGCTGGAAGCCCCTATGCCAAGCCTGGTTACCGTCAGCAATGAGATTGGCCTGCCTCGTCTTCCGGCCGGAGTGCGCATCATGCTTGCCGCCCGCAAGCAGGTCCCGGTCTGGACGGCGCAGGATATCGGGGCGGAACCAGCGCAGTTGGACAGGGCTAACGCCCATACCGAGGTCACCGGTCTCTCGGTGCCGACCCGAAAGACCGAGTGCGAGATAGTTACCGGGGATACCCCCGGCCAGGCGGCGGAAAATCTAGCCTCAAAGTTGGCCGAACTGCTATGAGTATGGATGAATGGAGGATATTCTAATGGATAATAAAGGTGTTTTAGTTTGTGGTGAGATCGCCGAAGGGAAACTAGCGCCAATCACTATAGAACTCCTTGGAGCCGGAAGAAAGCTCGCCAACGAACTGGGCGAGGAATTAAGCGCCCTATTGATGGGTAGCCAAGCCGGTGGCCTGGGTAAGGAGGCAATCGCCTACGGGGCTGACAAGGTCTATGTCGCTGAAGACAGTCTCCTGGATAATTATAACTCCGATGCCTACACTCAGGTAGCGGCTAACCTTTGCTCAAAAGTGCTCCCTTCTATTATGCTTCTTGGCCATACTGATGCCGGTTGTGACTTAGCTCCGCGACTAAATGGCCGCCTGGGGGGCGGGCTGGCCATGGACTGCCTGGCGTTATCCGTTGACTCAGCGAAACTCCTGATCTCGACCAGGCCTGTCTTCGGCGGTAACGCCCACGCCAGCATGGTATCAAAGTCTGCCCGCCCTCAGATGGCTACTATAAGACCGAAAGTAGTGCCGCCAGCAGAGCGCGATGACTCACGAAAAGGTGAGGTTATTCCGGTAGAAGGCAAGATCGACCCTTCGGCGCTTAAAGTCAAGGTTGTCGACCGGATAAAAGAGGAGGTGGAAGGGGTAAAGCTGGAAGACGCTGAGGTAGTCGTTAGCGGTGGGCGTGGCATAGGCAGTGCTCAAAACTTCGAGATGCTCCGGGAACTGGCTGGCGTTCTGGGCGGCGCCGTTGGTGCCACCAGGCCTGCCTGTGACGAGGGTTGGGCGCCGATGACGCTCCAGATAGGCCAGACCGGAAAGGTGGTCAGCCCTAAACTATACATAGCCGTAGCTCTCTCCGGCGCCATACAGCATGTCGCTGGTTGTTTGGGTTCAAAATACATTGTGGCTATAAATAAGGATAAGGAGGCTACTATCTTCAGCGTAGCCCACTTCGGTATCGTCGCCGATTATAAAGAAGTCTTACCGGCTCTGACCGCGAAATTCAAGGAGCTACTAGCAGCATAAGCCGCGGATTCGCCAGAACCCTGGAACGTCCCGCATAGATATCCAGGCCCCTCTCTGCCCCAAAACCCCACCTATTTATTCTAATTTTACTTTTTACCGCCCACCATTTTTATCACCCACAATAGCAAAGCAATCATACCCACTGACTATGACCAAGGTACCGGTACTAAATAGTGCCCTTACCCATACCTTTGGGTGATTCCAAATTCGCCATAAGGCGAACATAATTGACACGGCTTGGACATAGCCACACAGACAGTCAGAGGGGTGATAGAACAATGACAGTGAACATGAGGGGCCAGACCTATTACAGAACCGCCGAGGTATGTTCCCTGGCCGGCATAAGCCGGTCGACACTATTCCGCTGGTTAAGGAGAGGTATCCTCGATGACGTATCTCACCGGGACAGGCGCGGCTGGAGGTTGTTCACTGACCGCGATATCGGCCGCATCACCGACGAATCCAACAAGATCAAGTGAGGAATAGGGTAAATAGATGAGATCAGCCGAAATCAAGCACTCCATGGCAAGCACACCGGTCATCATCTTCGCCTGTGCTTTCGCCCTGGGCACTGTTATTGCCGGGCTGAGCGACGTGTTTAATGCCCCAGCGTCTTTGACCAGCGCACTGCCCGCCTCACCGGTATGGATGCGTCCCTTAATCGATGCCCTATTCGTGCTGCTGGCCGGTATCTGTGCCACCTACCTGGTGGCCAAGCTGGTCCTCAAACGCGCCGAGACCGAGGAGGCACTCCACACCGAGAAGAGCAGGTTGCAATCGTTGGTAGATTCCTTAGAATATGACCTCACCATACAGGATAAAGACTATAACATTATCTATCAGAATGAGCCGTCGAAAATAAGCTCCGGCGGCAACCATATTGGGGGGAAGTGTTACCGGGCCTATGAAGGCAGAGACAAGATATGCGAGAGTTGCCCGGTAAAACAAGCGTTTAAGGACGGCAAGTCTCACACTGGAGAGAGGCAGCGGCTATCGCCTTCGGGTGAGGTCACCTTCTGGGAGAACACAGCCAATCCTATTAGAGACTCCCGGGGAAATATTGTTTCCTGCCTTGAGATCGGCAGGAATATCACCGAGCGCAAAAAGGCCGAGCAGGCGCTGGCCGATGAAGCCACCCGGCGGCGTATCCTGATCGACCAGTCCCGGGACGGTATCGTTATCCTTGGCCAGAACGGCAAGGTATATGAGGCCAACCGGCGATTTGCCGAGATGCTCGGCTACACCCCCGAGGAAGCCGTCCGGCTCCACGTGTGGGACTGGGATACCCGGTGGACACGCCAGCAGCTGCTCGAGATGATCCGGAGTATTGACGCCGCCGGCGACCGTTTCGAGACGTACCATCGTCGCAAGGACGGTACCACCATTGACGTTGAAATCAGCACCAATGGGGCCGTATGTGCCGGCCAGAAGCTGGTCTTCTGCGTGTGCCGGGATATCACCGAGCGCAAGCAGATGGAGGAGGCGCTGCGGGACAGCGAAGAATTTCGCTCCAGCCTGCTGGCTAACTCCCCCAACCCCGTAAGCGTTATCAACCCCGATAGCTCGTTAAGATACGTCAACCCGGCGCTGGAGAATCTCACCGGCTTCTCGGCGGCGGAGCTTATCGGCAAGAAAGCCCCCTACCCCTACTGGACGCAGGAAACACTCAAGAAAACCATCACAGGCTTCAGGAAAGCCATGCGCCAGGGAGACCAGAGAGCCGAAGAGCTTTTCCAGAATAAGAACGGCGAGCGCTTCTGGGTCAAGATAACCTCGATACCGGTGATGAACGACGGCGAGTTTAAATATCTGCTCAGCAACTGGGTTGACATCACCAAGCGCAAGCAGGTAGAGGAAGCACTGCGGCAGTCCGAGAAGAAATACAAAAACCTGGCGGAAGCCACCAGCGATATGATATGGGAAGCCGATGAAAAGGGATTATTTACCTTCGTCAGCCCCAGGATTAAGGACCTTCTGGGATATGAGGCCAAAGAAGTAATCGGCAAAATAAAGACGCTTGACCTCATATCAAAAGCGGAAGCCCCGGAGTGGCTTAAACGCTTCAAAGAAATCAATGCCAAGCGGGAGCCGTTCTTCGGTTTTGAAATTACCCATCTCCACAAAAACGGCAACCCCATCCTATTTGAAATCAGCGGCATCCCTACATTCGATAGCGACGGCAATTTCAAGGGGTATGTCGGCATAAACAAAAACATCACCGAGCGCAAGCGAATGGAGGAACAGCTCATGCTCACCGACCGCCTGGCCTCCATCGGCGAGCTCGCTTCCGGCATTGCCCACGAACTCAACAACCCGCTGACCAGCGTCATCGGCTTCTCGCAACTGCTCCTGGAGGAAGACCTCTCCCAAAATCTCAAGGAAGATTTAGGCACCATCTACAGCGAAGCCCAGCGTGCCTCGGCCATAGTCAAGAACCTGCTGACTTTCGCCCGCAAGCATGCCCCGATGAGGCAGATAAGCCAGGTCAACAACATACTGGAAGACGTGCTCAAACTGCGCTCCTACGAGCAAAAGGTAAACAACATTGAGCTGGAAAAACAGTTTGCCGCCGACCTCCCCGAAATCATGGTCGACTACTTCCAGATGCAGCAGGTATTCCTCAACCTCATCGTCAACGCGGAATCGGCCATGCTGGAAGCCAACGGCAGAGGCAAAATGGTCATCACCACCGGCCGCAACAACCATACCGTCAAGGTTACTATCGCCGATAACGGACCGGGGATTGCCAAAGAAAACTTAAGGCGCGTTTTTGACCCCTTCTTCACCACCAAAGAGGTGGGCAAGGGGACGGGCTTAGGATTGAGCATATGCCACGGGATAGTAGCCGGGCACGGCGGCAGAATATACGCCGAAAGCGTAGTCAATGAGGGAGCTACTTTTGTGGTGGAGCTACCCCTGGACGGTAACTCAGGGGCAAGGAGGGAAAGGCATGGTAAAAGGTAACGGCCAGCAGCGAAGGAGTCTGGTAGTAGAAGACGAGCCCACTATCGCCAGGATGTGCCTCAGGGCACTGGGGACGGAAGGCTTTGAGGTGGATGTAGCCAGCGACGGCAAAGCGGCTCAAACCCTCCTTGGCCAGAACGGGGATAGGTACGACCTGTGCCTCATTGACATCAGGACGCCGGGGATGAACGGCATTGAACTCTACCAGTATCTGAAAGAGATTGGCTCCGAGATGATAAATCGGGTGATATTCACCACCGGAGACGTAGTCAACGACGAAATTAAAACCTTCCTGGAGGAAACCGGCCGGCCGTTTCTGCCCAAACCGTTTACCCTTGACGAGTTAAGGTCGGTGATAAGGATAGCCCTGGCTCCTGCCTCACCGTAAAAAAGTGGTAAAGATGGAAAAACAAGAGAAAATACTGATTGTTGATGATGAGACGGGAATCAGGAGGCTGCTAAAACACAAGCTCTCCAAAGCCGGCTATACCTGCCAGGAGGCGGAAAGCGCCGAGCGGGCGCTGGAGAAGATGGCCGCCAGTCCCGCCGAGCTGATGATTCTTGACATCAAGATGCCGGGCAGATCGGGGATAGAGCTGCTGCCGGAGATAAAAGCCAAATACCCGGACACGGCCGTGATTATGGCCACGGCCATTACCGACGCCAGCAATGCCATCAACTGCATGAGGGAGGGAGCCGACGACTACATCTGCAAGCCCTTCAATCTGGAGGAGGTGGTTTTAAGTGCCGACAAAACCCTGGAAAAAAGGGGACTGGAACTGGAGATCAGGGAGTATCAGGAACGCCTCCAGCAAAAGGTAGACGAGCAGACGGCAGAGATTCGCCGTCTCTTTCTGGGAGCCATCGAGGCACTGGTATTCGCTCTGGAAGCCAAAGACAAGTATACGGCGGGGCATTCAAGGCGGGTAACCAAGCTTGCCCTGGCCATCGCCAAAGAGCTCGGCCTGCCCAAGGACGAAATTGAAGACCTGCGCTGGGGAAGCCTGCTGCACGACGTGGGCAAGATTGCCGTTGACCAGTCCATTCAGAACAAGCCGGAAAAACTTACCGCCGTCGAGTACGAACATATCATGATTCACACCCAGATCGGGGCTGGTATCGTAAAACCGGTGGTCAACGATAGAGTCGTCGCCATGATTGAGCACCACCACGACCGTTACGACGGTGCCGGACTCCATCAGACGGTAACCGGAGAAGATATACCCCTGGGGGCCAGGATCATGGCGGTAGCCGATGCCTTTGACGCCATGACCTCCCACCGCCCCTACCGCCCGGCAATGCCGGTGGAGGAAGCCCTGGGAGAAATCAAGCGGTGTGTAGATACCCAGTTCGACCCGGTGGTGGCCCGCGCCTTCCTCAAGATAAGCGCCGCCCTGCCGGTGATAAAAAACGGCCAGGCCGCCGCCAGCAAACGCCTAAAGGTGAAAAAAGTAAGGTGAGCCAAAAATGGACGGGGAAATTAACTATAACACGAGCTCTGGCCACAAAAGAAAGATACTCATAGTCGATGATGAGCCCAACGTCAGGCGGCTGCTGCGCATCCTGCTGAAGAAAAAGTTTACCGTTGTCGAAGCCGAAGACGGGGGACAGGCGGTAGAAATAGCCGGAGTGGAAAAACCAGACCTTATCCTGATGGACATCATGATGCCCAAAATGGACGGCTACACCAGCTGCTACGCGCTAAAGAGTGAGCCAGCCACCAAATCAATCCCCATCATCATGCTCACCGCCATAGACCTCAGACTCAATCTACAACTCAGCAAAGAAATAGGCGCCGACGGCTATATCACCAAACCCTTCAACTCGCAAGACTTACTGGACAACATTGCCCAGCTCCTGCCCACCGCCTAAAGCTTTACCACCCCCACCAACAAAAAAAGGGGCGAAACCTTCGCCCCCAGTACAAGCCATCAGAGAAGACCCTCTATTACCCGGACTTCTCCAGCTTATCCATCATTATCTTAGCCTGGGCGGCCGCCTCCTGAGCCCCCTCGATAATACCCTGAGCCTTCTCATGGGCGGCAGCGATAAGCTTATTGGAATCCTCAAGCACCTTCTTGGCCGTAGCCTTGGCATCAGAGGTAACCTGCTCGGCCATTCGTTTCGCCTCAGCCACAGTCTCCGCCGCCTCCCATTCCGCCTGCCGCTTCTTATCCGCCATGAGCTTGGCCGCCTCCGCCTCCCCCTTCCTCCTCGCCTTCTCTATAGCCTCGCTGGTATCCCGCTCCACCTTCTGCTTAGCCTCACTGATAATCTTACCCCACCTCTCCTCAGCCTCTTTCCTCCCCACCTCCCTGGCGCTCTTAAGAATCATCTGGCCTTCCTTCTGCGCCCTCTGCTTAACCTCCTTAACCTCCTTCTCCGCCTGCTTTCTCAACTCAGCAACAGCCTTAGCCGATTCCTGGGCTTCCCGGCTGGCCTCCTCGGTCACCTTAATGGCTTCCTGCTCGGCTTCCTTACTCGCCTCAGCCACTATCCTATTGGCCTCCGCCTCGGCTGTCTGTTTAGCTCTTTCCACAATATCGGCTGCTTTCTCCCTGGCCTGCTCCATAAGGCGCTCCACCTCATCCCGCTTCTCCTCCTCGGCCTCCTTCCTGGCCTTGGCCTCAACCTCCTTAGCCATCTGCGCCGTCACTTCTTCGGCCTCGGCAATAATCCTGGCCGCCTCCTTCTCCGCCTTCCTCTTGGCTACCTCCTCGAACTCGGCTATAGCTTCCTCAGCCTTACTCCGCGACTCAGCGACAAGCTTGGCTACCTCCTCCTCCGCCCTGGCCTTGGCCCCGCTGGCAATCTGCTCCGCCTCACTTCTCGCCTCGGCGATAATCCGCTCCGCTTTCTCCCGAGCGCCAGCGATAATATAAACCGCTTCCTGCTCCGCCCCCTCTTTTACCTTCCTGAACTCGGCCTCAATAGCCTCAGCGAGCCTCTTCTGGTGCTCAGCAATAACGCCGTTACCCCCTTCAGTCCCCTGCCTGACCTCATTACTCACTTCTTCCATATCACTCACCTGCCTCCCCGGCCTTTAAGGTTAAATTCCGGCCTGTTTCACATCTTCGGAGTTGAGTTTAGCTCTTATCGGCACAATTGTCAACAGAAATTTGCCTACTTAACGCCCGTGGCGCAAAGCCAGCCCCGGCCGTCTTTAAGCCGGAACTGTACTTCAGAGAAACCGGCAGCGGTGAGCATAGCCACCATCTCGGAACCGGCATAGAGCGGGAAATGCATCTTCTGCGCCATGACAGCGTATTTGGGGTGGTTATCCATCTCCTTGCTCCAGGCGGTGGTAATGGCCACCAGCCCCCGGTCTTTTAAGACACGGTGCACTTCCTTCAGCCCGGCCACCGGCTCCGGCCAGTAGTTAAAGGACTCAACGGCGCAGGCCCGGTCAAACGAAGCGTCCTCAAAAGGCAGATTGGAGACATGACCCCTCTTTACGGCCACCCGCCCGGCGCTGACGGCGGCGGTATTACGTTTCAGCGCCTGCCGCACCATTACTTCCGAATAATCGACGCCGGCAACAAAGCCGCCGATAGCGATTCTGGCCATCTCTCTGATAGTCATGCCGCCGCCACAGCCGATATCCAGTACGGAACTATGCGGCTGGATATCCATCAGTTCAATCGTCCAGCGGCTCAAGGGTTGATGCCTCCAGTTCATCAGAGAGCCCATCAACCGACCAAGCCAGCCGCTGGGCTTACGGCACTGGGCACCGAATATTCTGGCCAACGGCATAAACTTACTCCTCAGGGATTTTACGGTTTATTGACCAACAGGGGCACTACCAAACAGGTTAACAAAATATCCGGCTTAAGTAAAGAAAAAACAACCTTCAAAAGGGACGAAATTGAACTAAAAACCTATTGACATCAAGGCAAGAATAGTCTATCGTTCTAGTAATCACAAAGGAGGTCAGCCGATGCAAGCCTACTGCGTAAAGTGCCGATCCAAGAGGGAAATGAAGGATGCCAAGAGCATTACCATGAAGAATGGTAAGCCGGCAACCCAGGGTGTATGCCCGGTATGCGGGACCAAGATGTTCCGCATCGGGAAGTAATTAAACTTCAAGCCCTTTTCCCGTCCCAAGGTCAAACTGAATAACGGTTGAAGCGTCGGGGTATTAGCATACTTTGTCTCAGCCGGTTAGGTTACTGGCTGCCTACCACATCAACCCGTAGGTCAAGGATGTGGTAGGAGTTGCTTGTGCCTCCCTTATATATAGAGTTGAAATTAAACCTTCCAACAACCCTTTATCTAACAACCCTTTATCTTCCCATACCCACCCGCCCAAAAGGCTTCGCCTCTTTAACTCTCTTTTCCCCACCCCCTAGGGAAGAGAATTCTCATAAGATGCGCTTCTGAATCTTTCTTTCCCCACCCCCATCTATATCTTTTCCGACCCACCGCCCCTGTGGAAGGGCTAAAGCCCTATTTGCCCCACCCCCATTAAGCGGTGATGAGACATCCCCTTTTCCCCCCCACCTCCTAAAAGGAAATTGATAGAAGTATCACTTCTGTAGGGCGGGAGGGTGGGAAGATAAACGCCCGAAAGCAGGGAAAGGGTGCAGGGAAACCCCCCGTAAAAAAGAACCTAAGAGAAGTATAACCTCTATCGGGCGGGAGGGTGGGAAGAAAAACAACCGCTAAAAACTGGGCGATTCCCCCGCTTTAGAGCTCATGGACAGGCAAGGCCACTCTGTGGTAATCTGTTAGCTGCCATGAAATGCTTGATACTGGCCGGAGGCTTCGGCACCAGGCTCTATCCCATCATCACCAACAAGTCAAAGGCGCTGCTGGAGTACAAGGGCAAACCCTTATTGAGCCACCTGGTGGACAAGGTTCCCCGGAATATAAAAATTCTGGTCTCCACCAATCTCAAGTTCGAGTCCGATTTCCGTCAGTGGCAGCAGGGGGTGGATAGAGACATAGACCTCTGCGTCGAGGAAATCTGGAGTGACAAGCAGAAAAAGGGGGCCGTCGGCTCGCTCAACTTCTGGGTTAGCAACAAGGGCATTAACCAAGACCTGCTGGTCATCGCCGGTGATAACTACTTCGAGTTCGACCTCCCGCAGTTTATTGCCGCCTATGATGGCAATAACACCCTGGTTGCCGTCCACGATATCGGCGATAAGAGCCGGGCCAGCCAGTTCGGCGTGGTGCGGCTGGATGGTGACCGCCTGGCCGGGCTGGAAGAGAAGCCGGCTCAACCCGCCTCCAGTCTCATTGCCACCGCCTGCTATATTTTCCCTCCCCGGATATTCCCCCTCCTCAGCCAGTACTGCTCCGGTAGCAAGCGGGATAATCTGGGCAGCTTCATCTCTCACCTCATTGAGGTTGACCAGGTTCACGGCTACCCGTTTACCGAGCCCTGGTTTGATATCGGCAGCAACTACTCATCAAACAACAAAAAATGAGCATGCCGGATTAAGGAAGCTGAACACTGGGGGAAAGATGGCCAGCCCCTCTCTCTTCCCCGCCTGAGACGCACCCTAACGGAAATCGGGCTGGTTGTTGAGGAAAACACGGCATTCCCCACATTACCCCCACCCCGACGGGCTGGCAAGGTGGCTGGAGCGCTCTCTGTGTAGTTTAAGCCGGTCAAAGCCAGGGCTAGCTCTTAAAGCCTAGATTCGGGCCGTTACCGCCTGGTATACCCTCACTGCCTCCCTGGCCTCCTCCACCGTAACCGGCATTCCGATGCCCGTTCGCACACTCTCAAAGAACTGCGCAATCAAGCTACGGTGTCCATCGCTCAAACGGCCCGAAAGCACACTCAAGGTGGTAGCGGCAATACCGCCCAGCCTCTGGAAACCCAGCCCCAGGTTCTGCCGGCCGCGCGAAAAGCGCCCTCCCCCGCCAGCAACGGCATACCCGGTCATAACGGCACCCCAGATATCAACATGGAGAGACATCTTGGTACCGAAGATATCGAGCAGCATAAAATCCTCGGGCCAGTTAACCGATTCGGTGATGGTCGCCAGGCCGTTCTTACCCGCCAGAACTACCCTCAGCTCATCGGCAGCCATCCAATCACGACTGCCGAGCTTCCAGCTATGCACCGCCGCCGGCTCCAGCTCCCCCAGGAAGGCCTGGGCCAGGTATATGGGGTGGGGCAGCATTTCACCAAATATGCCGCCGGGCAGCTTATGGCACCAGTGCTCTTTATTTAAGACAAGGTTGCCGTCCCGCGGCATGGAATCGGTAATACTCACCCCCACCACATCCCCAACCACCCCCTCATCGACCATCGCCCTGGCCTTCATCACCACCGGTATAAAAAGCTCATTATGAACCACGCACAGTTGCACCTGATTGGCTCTGGCGGCTCCTATCATTTCATCGGCTTCCTGGGTAGTTAGAGCCATTGGTTTTTCGGTCAAAACATGGCAGCCGGCCCCCATCGCCTGGACAGCTAAAGCGGAATGGGTAGGCGGCGGGGCACAGATGTCCACCACATCCACCTTCTCTTGGCCCAGCATCTCGGATAAATCGGCGTAAGCACTTTTAATATGGAAAACTCTGGCCGCCCGCCGGGCCAGAGCCTCGTTCTCATCGCAGACAGCCGCCACCTCAATATCGCCGATTTTACGCATCGATGATATGTGCCAGTAGGCGGCTCCGCCACAGCCAACCACGCCAACACGCAAGGGTTTAGCCATACTAATCGTCACCGAAGGAAAGGTTCTTCTCAACAACAACGACATCATAGCCAAGCTGGCTTAAACCTGTGGGAGATACGGCTCCCCGCCGGTCCGGCGCCAGCGATTACGATGTCGCACAACATCATCTATCAATTGCCGATACAGCCGCTAAAGAGGTGCTAATCCTTATAACCTTGGTCTCTTTTTCCAGCACCTCGGCCAGAGCCTTAAAACCATCGCCGCCGGAAGACTTGAACTGCAAGGCAAGGGCTTCTTTAAGCGTCTTGGGGGCAAAATGTTCAAACTCCTTTATAATCAGCCCGACCTCCCTGATTTAGTAGCTTTCACCACTTTCAAGTCTCCGCTATAAGATAGCTATTAACCCAGCTCTTTCTTCAGCGCACTCTGCAGGTTATTGATAAACTCCTCCCCTACCTTGTTGACCTTGGCCCGCATGATTCTCTCACCGAAGGTAGCCAGCCGGCCGACCATGCTCACATTGGAGCTGTAGGAAATCTCCACCTCGCCGCCGCCAGTCTCTTTCATGTCAACGATGGTCTCCTGGCTAAAGGTGCCGGCACCGCCGGCGGCAGAACCCCGCCCCACCGCCTTTAGGTGCTTGGGCGGGTCGAGTTCATCAAAGGTCTGGGTAAACTGGAGCTTAACGCTGATAGGCCCCACTCTCTGTTTAACTATCCCTTCCCAGGTCTTGTCGTCAACGGGCTCCATCTTTTCGGCGCCGGGGATGCAGGAAGCCAGGGTTCCGGGGGCAAGCAGGAAATCCCACACCTTCTGGATCGGCGCCTTCATGGTAAACTTCCCCTCGATTTTCATTTTGGACTACGCCTCCTCTTTATTTCTTTGGTATCTATGTCAAACAGGTCAAACTCAAACGGGTCTAGGACTTTAACCCCCTCGACCTCAGGCGGCATCTCAAACTTACTGTTGGAGCCCTTCTTTGACATCGGCATGTCTTTCACCGCCTGGGGCAGAGACCCCCGGTACTTTTCACAGAAACAGAGATAGTAATGCCGGCCCCGGTACACCGGGCAGTCTTTACACAGCACCCCCGAGAAGGGGCACACCATTTTCGTCTTAGCCATAAATAATCCTCCCCATTACACCCCAATCCACCACCAGAATGCTCCCCGCCTGCCCTTATTTTAGCAGAAACTACGGATTCTAGGGTAACTTGGGACTCTTCCAGTCCTTCATCGGCCTCATCCACGCCGCCTTCTCGACGAACTCGTCGTGGGCCAGAGGCACCGGCGGGTGGCTGAGGAAGTTGGGGTCAAACTCGTCCTTGACCGCCAGCA
>Ga0315555_1000980_pt1 | contig 20734 bp, 16 predicted proteins | sample SalMarSW160380MG_FD_202113 | JGI IMG/M metagenome (GOLD analysis project Ga0315555, IMG submission 202113) | Salt marsh sediment microbial communities from the Plum Island Ecosystem LTER, Massachusetts, United States - Salt Marsh Sediment SW1603-80 ... | reverse complement strand
AGTTCGTAAAAAGTCAACATCGGTGTCATTGCGAGCGACCTGCCCGCCATCAGCTGCGCTTCAGGCGCTGGCAGGCGGGTGCGAGTCCGCAAGGCGAGGCGGGCGGGAGCGAAGCAATCTCCTTCAAGGCACGTACTTGAATTTACGAGATTGTTTCGTCGTGGAGTTTATCCTGAGCATAGCCGAAGGACTCCTCGCAATGACAGGTGAAAAGACTTTTTACGACTTTGTAAAAAGTGCTTGAGAAAAAAATTATAAAAGTATAATAATATAAAAACAATATGAATCATACCTACAGCTCTTACCAAAACTCTATAATCACATGCTCAAACAAGGCTTACAGAAAAGAAATATACCTCTCTATTTCCAAATGGAACAGATTCTTAAATCGAGAATTTTAAGCGGAGAATTCGAGCCTGGAGAGCAAATTCCTACTGAGAATGATCTATGCAAGGCATACCAAGTTAGCAGCATTACAGTCAAAAAGGCCATATTGAATCTGGTAAACGAAGGACTACTTGACAGAAGACAAGGGAAGGGAACCTTTGTAACAGATAAGATATCAAAGATGGCTGCGCTACAGCATGACGGGACCATCAGTAATTTTATTCCCGGTGGAATAGAAGAGCAGAAAGTTGAAGTTATCGATATCATTAATATAAAAGCCCCCACCAAAGTCGCGAGGTTATTACAGATAGATGAGGCCGAAGAGATAGTACGGGTAAGAAGGACTAGGAGCATCAATGATATTCCGATATCACATATCGTAAATTATCTTCCTTTAGAGATTGGCCAGAAGATCAAAAAGGAGGATTTGTGCGTGTATCCGATGCTCCAGATATTAAGGGAAAAACTGAGAATTCAGCTCATTGGGGGCTTTCAAGAGATAGAAGCAATGGTTGCAGATCAGGATATTGCCGCGGCCCTTTCAGTGAGCATTTGCTCTCCGATCTTATATCTCGAGGTGCTGATTCTCGGGAGGGAAAAGAAGCCTATTGAATTCGTGCAGACATACAATAGGGCTGACCAGGTTAAATTTAGCCTTAGGTTAGACCTCAAGACGACTAATAACAGTGAATCTGTAAATAAGATTCGCCTTGCCAGAAAAACTTGAGAAAAAACCTGAAATAACATTCATGGAGTGTCTCCAGATAATCGAGACGTTTGCGCATTGGATATGTCTCACCTCATCTCGCAAATAAAAAACTCTGTAAGTTCCATAGCAGATATGGGCGCTTACTATGATTCATCAGGGTTAGAATAGAAAGGCAAAAAATGAAACAGACAACCAAGTTAAGAGAATTGATCCAAAAGAAAGAGATACTTGTGGTTCCGGGGGCTTTTGATGCTATGAGTGCAAGGTTAATCGAAGTGGTTGGGTTTGAAGCCGTTTACATGACGGGTTTTGGGACGGCTGCTTCGATTTTTGGGGTCCCGGATATCGGTTTGCTCACCATGACGGAGATGGTTGAGAATGCAAAGCGAATCTCAGATGCTGTACAGATCCCAGTGATCGCTGATGCGGATACGGGATATGGCAATCACCTCAATGTGATAAGGACGATCGAGGAGTATGAGAAGGCAGGGGTTGCTGCGCTTCATATTGAGGATCAAATTTCCCCTAAGAGATGCGGGCATATGGAAGGGAAAAGATTGATTTCCACAGAGGATATGGTGCCAAAGATACGGGCTGCGGTTGCTTCGAGAAAAGATAAGGATTTAGTTCTGATTGCAAGGACCGATGCAATTGCAACAGAAGGATTCGACGAGGCCATCCGCAGAGGAAATACGTATAGAGAAGAAGGGGCGGATATCATTTTTGTGGAAGCCCCTACCACCATTGAGCAATTGGAGAAGATTCCAAAACGTATCAAAGGGCCGGTAATGGTAAATATAGCACCCAAGACACCGGTCTTACATTTCAAGAAGTACGAAGAAATGGGCTATTCGATCGCCATCTATCCTCCGCTATCACTTACAGCAGCATATGCTGCTATCAAAGAGAAGTTGATGGGACTTAAGAAGGATGGAATCACGGACGCAGGAGCTCACGGAGGGGTTCCCTTTGAAGAGTTGCTTGATTTTTTAGGGTTGAAAAGATATCAGGCCCTGGAAGAGACAATTTTGGGCGAGAGGCCAAGAGAAGGGATTTAAGATGGGTATGACGATCACAGAGAAGATTTTGGCTCCTCATACAGGGGTGGAGAAAGTAACTCCTGGCGATCTGATCAATTCAAAAATTGATATCGTGATGGGACACGATCGACCGGTTCCACCGGCGATTGAAGAACTGGAGAGGATTGGGGCAGACAGGGTGTTTGACACGGAGGAAATGGTACTTGTGCCCAGCCACTTCACGCCAAACAAGGACGTCAAGTATGCTGAGAACTGTAAGCGGATGAGGGAGTTCGCAAGGCGGCACCAGATATCTCATTATTATGAGGTGGGTGAGATGGGTATTGCCCATGCGTTACGCCCTGAGAGAGGAGTTGTTTTACCAGGAGACGTGGTGGTAGGAGGGGATAGTCACATGGGAGACGGACTACCTATGCCCAAGGAGATAGGGGCCGTCACGGAGGGCCTTGGAAACCTTCAATTACGGGGGTCTTATTTTCGTGGGCTTTTAGAGATCGTTACCACGGCTATGGAGCCTCAAATGATTTGGATGAACAGGAGAGAGATTCGCTGATGAAGCCATTGCCGTCAATTGGCCTGACGCTACCAATGCTCTGAACAGGCAACCCGACAAGTTTTTTTACACCCTTTTCGATGAGTGGATCAAACAGAATTTCATCCAATAGGGAATTAACAAGGGTAACTCTCACTTTCTGGGAGGGATCAAGATGACCGGATTGGAGAAGAAGCTGCAAATGGAATCGGACAAAGGAGGGGTCAATATATCGAATTCATGGGCCAAGATAGCACGATGGAGAGGAGCAGTTCCTAGAATTATAAAAGCAACCATAGACGAATACAACCGTTTCTGTGACCGGGGAGACGATAGGATGTTTGCAAAGGGCAGGAGGTTTCTGGTTCTATTGCGCGCTCCTCCTTACTATGGGGTTACATGTTATCAAGGCTTCTTAGGGACATTAGGTGGCATGAAGATTAACCATTACATGGAGGTGCTCGATCAGCAGGATGATTCTATTTCAGGGCTTTATGGGGGAGGCAGCGATGCCGGGGGGGAAGGAGATACCTAAGGTTTCGACCTTTCCAGCAGCACGTTTGCCTTTGCCATCAGTTCAGGACTCAGTTTTTATCTTGTTTCTATCAAAAAAAGGAAGGAGGAACAAAATGGGAACAAAATGGGAGGGTAAAATGAAACGGCAGAAATCGTTCACTTTCATTGTCTGTGTCGGCTTAGTTTTGATGCTGGCAAGTATGCTGCTACTGACCAGAGCGGAAATAACGCAAGCAGCCGAAAAGGCAAACACGCTGAAGATTGGTTATCTTTTATGTTTGAGCGGCTGGTATTCCGTCTTTGATGCTGTCGAGGAAGGTCATGTTAAAATTGTTGCCCAGATGATCAACGACAGGGGAGGGCTTACCATCAAAGGGAAGAAATACAATATTGAGCTGGTAGGCGAAGATGGTAAAAGCGCTCTTGATGGTATCGCGGCCGGGGCTAACAAGTTGGCCTATGATCACAAAGTTAAATTTGTGGTTGGGCCCACCGGGTTCTTTAGTACAGGCTCCTCACCGGTATTTGAGTCAAATAAAATATTGCATGTCTCCGGCTACGTCTCTAATCAGCCTGGTGAACTGGACGCGAGCACGCCCTATGGATTCCTTGCTTTCAATGCGAGCATAGGAACCGTCATCGGTGCGACTAAGGCGATGCAGAAGGAATACCCAATGGTAAAAAGAGTGGCTATTGTCAGTCCGGATGATGGCGCAATACCCTATTTGATACCCAAGGTCAAAAAGTTGCTGGAAAAGACCTATGGAATCACCATGGTTGGCAATGTCGTTCCCTTTCCGAATGAGATGGAAGATTTTAGCCCTATAGCGGCCAAGGTTAACGCCATTAAAGATGTGGACGCTACATTTGTGGTAAATGGTAGTCCAGTCGCTGTGGGCAACATCGCCAAAGGATTACGGGCGTTGGGCAACAACAAACCTGTGGTCTATCAGGGTTTGTCTTCATGTAAAGATATTTTGGCTATTGCCGGCAAGGATGCGGCAAACGACATCATTACCATGGGTCTTACCCCCTTGGCAGAGGGCAACCCACCTCTGATGGATGAAGTTTTTACCAGGAGCGGGAAAAAAGAGCCAATCTTTCTGTTTAATCCGAATGGACTATGGGTGCTGGCAAAGGTCATTCAGGCGGCCAATAGCCTTGACCCGGCTGTGGTTAAAGCCAAGTGGGAGACGATGGATACAGTGGAATGCCTGTTTGGGACCGGAATCTTTAGTGGAGATGAAACATACGGGCTTAAGCATCATGCATTAGGCCATCCTCTTCCGTACCAAAAGTTGGTGAAAGGAAAGGTTGTGTACGGCGGCTGGATCGATGTGGGCCCTATTCCCTAATAGGGTTGGTTTTTTGTGACACCCCCGGTGCGGGATGAGTCACTTCATTCCTCCTCGCGGTCGGTTGGGGAGGGTGAGGTGAGGTATACAAAAGAAATAAAAGCCTCTTGTTAAAAATCTAAGAACCCGAAGGGCAGAGTACCACGGGCTTGCCCGTGGGTGAATGGTCAAGCGAAGCTTGAATTGTTTTAAGTACCACGGGCTTGCCCAGGGTATCTATTTGGCATTGAGATGGAATTATTTGTTCAAACCTTAGTCAATACATTGATATTGGCATCTGTATATATACTGGTGTCTCTGGGCTTTGCTTTTCTTTTCAACATGCTTGGGATACTCAATTTAGCCCATGGCGCCATATATATGGTTGCCGGTTATCTTGGATATTCATTCATCGTGGGGCTCGGTATAAATCATTGGATTGGCATGCTCCTATCAACGATTATCGTTGCCGGCCTTGGGGTATTTCTGGAGAAGTTCTGTTTCCGTCCCTTTGCCAGTGATTTCAACCGAATTGTAATGATATGCGTCGTGATCACCGTCGTTTTAACAACGACTGTAAATATCCTGATCGGAACGAAACAACTGGCCATACCAACCTTTTTGGGAGGTGTTTTCAGGACGGGGCTTTTTTCTGTGAATTGGGATCGAATCGTAGCGTTTACTATTGGCGCTATCATCCTGGTAGGAATAACTTTGTTCGTCAACCGAACCCGATGGGGGCTGCAAATGCAGGCAATAAGTCAGAACATGGAGGCAGCCTCACTACAGGGTATTAACATCCAGCGCATTTCGGCCATTGCCTGTGCCCTGGGTTTTGGCCTAGCAGCCATCGCGGGATGCTTGATGGGTACTCTGTATAATCTGAGCCCTTTTATGGGTCAAGTCACTCTAGTAAAAATCCTGATGGTGGTCATCCTTGCAGGGGCGGGAAGCTTCGGGGGCATCTTCATTGTGGGATTAATCCTTGGCGGACTTTATGGTGTACTGCCGGTTTTGCTACCCGGTGCTGTCAGCGATGCCATTGCGGTTACGATCTTCATGGTTATTCTCCTGTTCCGGCCGCAAGGTTTCTTCGGGCATGAGGTTGAGATCATGAGTGACGCTCAGCCATCTGGATCCACCTATGCCAGATCTGTGACAGAGAAAAAATGGACTAAGCCTGCTGCTTATGGAGGGTTGGTAGTCATTCTAGCTATACTACCTCTCTTACTTAGCTCGCTTTATACGGTGCATATTCTTACCCTGAGTTTCATATACATCATTGCTTCTGTTAGTCTGCGTACGATCGCTATTTCGGGCCAGTTTCCTCTTGCCCATGCCGCTTTCATGGGCATTGGGGCCTACCTTTCCGGTATGGCCTCAAGATGGCTCGGCTGGTCACCATGGCTCGCTATCCCACTGGCGGCATTGATGACCTCTGGCATCGGGATGTTATTTGGGTACCCGTTTGCCAGGCTGAGGGCATTGTATTATGCCATGGGAACCCTCTTCTTTGGGGTAGCAGTGGTGCAGATCATTTCTGCCTGTGGAGTTTGGACAGGTGGTTATAGTGGTCTCACCGGTATTCCTCCCCTATTCATTGGCTCCAGGGTACCGAGCTATTATTTTTTTCTCGGATTAGCCTTTGTCAGCCTTATCATCCTTTATCGATTTGAGTTTAGCCGCATTGGTACGACGTTAAAGGCAATTTCCCAGTCACACCTGGTCGCCTCCAGTGTTGGCATCAATGAAGGCGGATACAGAATCCTCGCTGTGGGTGTAGGCTGCTTTTTCGTCGGTCTTGTGGGCGCTGCCTACGCTCATTACAATTTGGTCCTGTCTCCCACAAGCTTTGATTTGTCAGCGACTCTGTGGCTCGTTATGTATGTGCTCATAGGGGGGATCAACACCTTTGCCGGACCTATCATCGGAGCGGCTATTCTGGTTTTAATCCCTGAATTCTTCCGGGGTTTGAAAATGTATTCTCCTTATATTTATGCTGTGATCCTCATCATTGTTGTCTATTTAATGCCTCAGGGTCTGGTAAGTTTACCTCAGATGATCAGGTTCTGGTATCAAGAATGGAGAAAAGGGGAGAGGGTTTCCTATGTTTCTGGAACTTAGGGGAGTCACCAAGCATTTTGGTGGTTTGGATGCTGTTTCACGATTTGATATGTATGTCGAAAAAGGGGAAATCGTAGGTTTAATTGGTCCCAATGGGGCGGGCAAGACGACGATCTTTAATCTGATCACTGGAATCTTTCCACCGACCAAAGGGCTGGTGATCTATGATGGGGTTGATATAACGGGCAAGAAGCCCCACAAGGTGGCAAAGCTGGGCATTGGCCGTACGTTTCAGCTTAACCCTCTGTTTAGTGATTTTACGGTGTTGCAGAATGTTTCGGCATCATTTCATCTTCATCCGAGGTCAAGCTTGTTAGATATCTTTTTTAATACGGCGACCTATCGACGGAATGAGGCATATATTTTAGAGCAGTCATTGGAGATCCTGCGGCTGGTGGGGCTGGACAAGCTCAAAGACGAGCGTGCCAGGAATCTGCCCCACGGGTATCAAAAGATGTTGGGGATGGCGAGGGCATTGGCGACACAGCCCAAGTTGCTCTTATTGGATGAGCCGTTAGCGGGGATGAATCCAGCAGAGATAGAGTTTACGTTGGTGAACATTCAGAAGGCACTGGGGCAGGGGGTGTCGTTCTTGATTGTGGAGCACAATATGCAGATTTTGGAGTTATGTGATCGGGTGGTGGTGATCAGTTTTGGTAAGAAGATCTGTGAGGGGTTACCGAGAGAGGTGAGAGAGGACAAAGACGTCATATCGGCCTATTTTGGTGCTGATCATGTTGCTTGAAATAAAAGAAATCACAGTGAACTACGGGAAATCCATGGCGATACAGGATATCTCCCTAAATGTTGCTGAAGGCTCAGTCGTCAGCATTATCGGAGCGAATGGCGCAGGCAAGAGTACTATTCTGAGGGCATTGTCCGGTTTGGTGCCCTTGAGTTCCGGGGAGATATGGTTTAAGGGGGATCGTATCGACGGCAAGACGACGACGGAAATCGTGAGGATGGGGATTAGCTTGGTTCCGGAGGGGCGGCAACTTTTTCCTTACTTGAGTGCATTGAATAATTTGAGGTTGGGGGCGATTTTACGGAGGGATGCGGGAGAGGTGGAGGGGAGTTTGGAGGAGGTCTACAAGCTCTTTCCCCGGCTACGGGAGAGGCAGAGACAGAAGGCAGGGACATTGAGTGGGGGAGAGCAGCAGATGTTGGCGATCGGGCGGGGGTTGATGGCGAGACCAAAGTTGCTTTGTATGGATGAGCCCTCGTGGGGGCTGGCGCCGGTTTTGGTGGAACAGATGGGAGAGGTGATCAGCGATATCCATAAGAGGGGGACAAGCGTGCTGTTAGTGGAGCAGAATGTCCATTTGGCGTTTGGGGTAGCGAGTCTGGGATATGCGTTGCAGCTTGGGAGATTGGTATTAGAGGGTGATATTGAAAAGATGAAATCGAGTGATATTGTTAAGAGGGCATACTTGGGAGGATAGGAAGTGCTTCAGACAGAAAAACAAACTTCATGTGAGGAGAGATAGTATGGCACGGGGCTATATGGGAAAGATGCTGTGGGTAGACCTTTTCAATCATGAATTGAAAGAAGAGATACTAGATGAAAAGCTTTGCCGCAAGTTCATCGGAGGCTATGGCTTAGGTGCCAGACTTCTTTACAGCCGGCAGAAGGCTGGTGTTGACCCGCTAGGTCATGATAGTACTTTTGGCATCGTTACAGGGTCTCTAACCGGTACCTCTGCGCTCGGTGGTTCAAGGTATACCGTAGTGGGGAAATCACCGTTGACAGGCGGCTGGGGTGACGCTAACTCGGGTGGGGATTTCGGTCCTTATCTAAAGTTCGCTGGTTATGATGCGGTGTTCTTTACTGGCATATCGGAAAAACCGGTTTACCTCTTTATTCATAACAATAAAGCCGAGCTCAGAGATGCTACCCTCTTGTGGGGTAAGGATTGTTACGAAACTGAAGATATGCTCAAATCAGAACTGGGTAAGGATATAAGGGTAGCCTGCATTGGTCCATCAGGAGAGAAGGTTGCTCTTATTGCTGCGATTATGAACGACAGAGGTAGGGCGGCTGGCCGTTCGGGCCTGGGCGCCGTGATGGGCTCAAAGAAGCTTAAGGCAGTGGTAGTGAAAGGAGACAGGAAAGTTCCCGTCGCCGATGAAAAAAGGGTCATCAACCTGAGAAAGAAGTACCTGCCTAAACTAGGCAACACGATTGAGTGGTTAGGGAACCACGGCACAGCTTTTGTAGCAGCTGGCTCAGCCCATAGTGGTGATTCACCCGTTAAGAACTGGGGAGGGGTTGGTTTTCTTGACTTTCCGAATATCGAACCCTTCGCGGTAGAAAACATCACGTCTCGACGGATCAAGAAATATGCCTGTTACCGCTGCCCAATCGGGTGTGGTTCACACATGAAAGCAGGAACCGGTGAGTATGAATACGCAAAGGGTTGTCACAGGCCTGAATATGAGACACTGGCCATGTTTGGATGTAATTGCCTCAATAACAACATTGAATCGATCATCAAGGTAAATGATATCTGCAATCGCTATGGCATTGATACCATTTCCGCCGGGGCTACGATCGCCTTTACGATCGAATGCTATGAGAACAAGCTTATTACAGAAATAGATACAGATGGAATTGAGATGACCTGGGGCAACCATCCATCTATCGTCGCCATGACAGAAAAATTGGCCAAGCGAGAAGGTTTCGGCAATGTTATTGCCGATGGAGTCAAGATGGCGGCGGAAAGAATCGGTAAAGGCGCCGCCGAATACGCCATGCATATTCAGGGTCAAGAGGTTCCGGCACACGACCCTAAGCACGATTACCATTGGGGAGTCCCGTACATGCTGGACCCCACCCCAGCCCGTCATACTCAAAATGCAGAGGTATTCCGCCCCTTAGGACAGGTGGTTCAATTAGACCGAAAGTCCTATGCCAGCGAAGGAAATGAATACAGGGTGGGTAGTGCCATGCATCATGTTGTGAATAGCTCTGGTATGTGCGCCTTTGTTTATAGCTGCGTGCCTCACAGTGGTGTTTTCGGTGAGTTTATGAGCGCTGTTACTGGCTGGGACTTAACCGTTGAAGAACTGATCGAGACCGGGGAGAGAATTGCTAACATCCGCCAGGCTTTCAATATTCGCGAAGGATTGAACTTGCTGCAGTTCAAGATTCCCGGCAGGCTCCTCGGCAAACCACCTCTGAAAGAGGGCCCCGTGGCAGGAGTGACCATTCACGAGGATACCTTGTTCAAAGAGTACTTAACTTCTATTGATTGGGACTTAATAACTGCAAAACCGAGTAGAAAAAAGCTATGGGAATTGGGACTTGAAGATGTTGCTCAAGAGCTCTGGCCCTAGACTGAAGCAGGTTCCTTTTAGAAAGGGTGAAATCTTTTTGTTAGACCTGTTTGATCGCTCTTCGTGTTGGATAACGTCTGGGAAGAGAGGAGGTAGAGGTCATGAATAAATTCCCAAGACCAGCAGAGGAAAGAATTTTTGAGAAAAAGGAAAAGGTGCATCGGGTGTGTCCCGAATGTGGGAGCCATGATGTAGAGGCCTATCAGGTTTTAACGGATGGTGGCTGGTGGGATGTGGTGAAGTGTCAGGATTGCTTATACTCGCTGGACAGAAAGAGATGCACAAATCAATATGCTCCCTGTACACTTCTCTGGGACCTTATGTAAAAAAGGGAATAGTTGAGAGAGGCAAGAAATGATCGCTATCGATGTTGGAGGAACATTTACAGATACTATCGCCGTTGATGGAAAAGGGAATATTACAGTAGCCAAGGTACCCACGGACATGAAGGTTACGGAAAACTCTGTGATTGAGGGTGCCAAAAGGGTGGGTCTGATCAATCAGAGTATACTCAACCATGCATCGACCTATGGGCTGAATGCTATTTTAACAAGGAATTTCCCTAAGGTAGCATTTCTCACCACGGAGGGACATCGTGATATATTAGATTTTGCTCGTTCGTGGAAGCCCATGGAAGCACAGACAGATGCGGATTGGAGGAGAGGCTGTGGAGATTCCGGCAAGCCACTGGTTGACCGATATCTGCGCAGGGGAATAAGAGAGAGAATGACGAGCAAAGGAGATGTCCTGATCCCCTTTGATGAGCAGCAAGCCGGGAAAGAAGTAGAAGTATTGAAGAAATGCGATGTTCAAGGCGTAGCGATTTGTCTCCTGAACGCATATGTGAATGGGGAGCATGAAAGAAGGCTAAGGGATTTGGTTAAAAAAATCATGGGAGACATTCCCATTTCCATATCCTGCGAAGTAAGCCCGCTGGGTAAGGAATATGCCAGATCCTCTACCACCGTGATCGATGTGATTATGAAGATGGCCTTTGGCGACTATGCGAACCGGCTTCGCAAGGGGCTTAACATTGCAGGCTTCACCGGTGACCTGAACCTTGTCGATTCTGCTGCCATGCTCATCCCTTTCGATTTTGCTATGGAGAAACCTTCTAGGATCATGTACTCAGGGCCAGCAGCAGGCACGGTATCCAGTGCTCACCTCGGCAGGTTGATCAGAGAGAATAACATCATCTGTTGCGACATCGGTGGAACGAGTACGGATATTAGCCTGATTCGGCAGGGAAAGCCTGTTGTTGAGACCGAATATGAGATTGAACATGACTTAATCGTCAATGCGTTAGCTATTGAAATTTTTAGTATAGGCCAGGGAGGAGGGTCTATTGCCCATGTCGGCCCTTTTGGAGAACTCTTGGTTGGACCAGAAGGAGCCGGGGCTGACCCGGGACCTGTTTGCTATGGGATGGGCGGGACACAACCTACCTTGACGGATGCTTTTTTACTGATGGGAATATTAGATGCTAAAAAATTCCTCGGAGGAGAAAAACCCCTTTACCCGGAGTTGGCCGTGAAGGTTTTTGAGGGCCTTCCTTTAAAAGCGGACTTCCCAACCAAGATAAGACAGGCATATGAATTAGGGTTGACGAATGTTGCGGAGGGGATTGCGAGTGTGACGATTGAACGAGGCATAGATGCCAGGGATTATGCCCTTTTCGCTTACGGGTCTGCTGGGCCGATGATGCTTCCTCAATTGATGGAACGGCTCGAGATAAAAAAAGTCATCGTTCCTCCTTACCCGGGTCTCTTCTCTGCTCTAGGCCTTGCAAGCGGCGACTTGACTTACACGGATTACAGGAGTGCCTACATCACGTTAACACCGGATGGGAACACGGCTAGAAGGATTGACGAAGTTTACAACAAGATGGAGGAGACCATTCTCACAAAATTACCTAAGAATCTGAAAAGAGAAGAAGCACGTTTTATCAGGAGTTTTGATGGATGGTATGCCGGGCAGACTTGGGAAACACCTTTCGTCCCTGTCCCATCGGGTCATCTTACAAAAAAGTCGATAGAGGAATTGGTTGAATCTTTTCACCATCGCTATCTGGAGATGTGGGGCAATCAATTTCCTTACCTCCCTGTGATTGCTTGTTCTTACCGTACTTCATGTGTTTTGCCGATTACGAAGGCAGGATACAAAGTACTTCGAAAGAGAAAAAATGGGAAGCCATCCGGTGTCCCGAAGCGTCTCTCTTATGTGCCAGAAAAAGAGTCAATGGTCATGGAGTACGAGAGGGGAGATCTGTATTTTGGGGATATGATCAAAGGCCCGGCAATTATCAGAGAGCCTATGTCAACAACGATGGTGTGCAAAGGACAGGTGGCTCGAATTGGCCGATACGGGGAAATTTACATTGAGAGGGTGTCAACATCATGGCGAAGAGAAAAAAGTTCATTAAAGACCTAAGCCCTAAAGAATTCAGGAAGACCTATCATTGTGATATTTTTACGGCGACGATATTAAGTAATGGGTATCAGTATACCGTTCAACGGATGTGTCGAGGTCTTCAACATACAGCCTTCTCAATCATTCTTAGGGACTGGTATGATGTGGGTGCAGCCCTCTCCGGACCTCCGGAGATGGATTATCCCATGGTTGCAGTGAGTGATGGTGTGATGACACTCATTGGCACCATCCCCGAGGCGACTCGGAATACCGTTGAGGAATTCGGATCCAACAATCTTTTGCCAGGTGATGTCATTGTGTGTAATGATCCTCAGCGAATTGGAACCCATGCTCAAGACTGCATCTTCGTCCGTCCTGTTTATTGGAAGAAGGAATTAGTCGCTTTCATTAATATGAAAATGCATCTTATTGATATGGGGGGCACCGTGCCCGGAGGCTTCAGTGGGACAAAGCGTAACAAATTCGAGGACGGCCTTTTACTGCCACCCATGCTTCTCTACCACCAAGATAAACCTGTGAGGCACACCTGGCAACTTTTCTTCGACAATACCAGATTCGGTGAAATCCTTTTGACGGATATTAAAGCAGCCTACCAAAACATGCTGATGGGGGAGAGGGAGGTATTAAAAACGATTGAAAAGTATGGGCTTGACGCCTTTCATGGTGCCATGCGCTATATACTCGATGCCAGTGAGGAGTCCATGCGACTCGCTTTATCAAGGATAGCGGATGGGGATTACGAAGCAATACAGATGACTGATTGTGATGCTGTGGACGACCACGAGGAGTATCCCATTCGCCTTAAGATTAAAGTGAGAGGGGATAGGGCTGAGGTTGACCTTTCGGGCACACACAGGCAAGCACGGACCTCGATCAATGCGGGGTCTTTGGATACCAAATGTGCCGTGATGGTCGGCATGAAGTACTGTTTGGACCCCCGATCACCTGTAACTTCAGCGGCGATGAGGCCTTTTGATATCATCCTTCCTGCCGGTACAATGCTGAGGGCGCTGCCCCCGGATGGCCCTATCTGTCTCTATTTTGAATCATCGGAAGGTCTGTTGACAGCAATCATGGAGGCCTTGGCTCCGGCTCTGGGGGAAAATGCGATTGCCGGGGGTTATGGCTCACTCAACATGCATACGAGTAATGGCGTCTTTCCCGATGGTAAGCTGTGGGTGACCATCGGGCAGGTCGGAGGGGAACATGGGCCTCTGGGCGCCACGAAGGTGGGAGACGGCGTCAACGGATGCTCTTCTTACTTTGGCAACAGCTTCGACCCGGCCACAGAGGCGATCGAACTTGATACCCCTGTTATTTTATTGAGAAAAGAGAATTTAATTGATTCGGCAGGAGCAGGTAAGTATCGAGGTGGGCTTGCGAGAGTCACGGATTTCATTTTACCCACGGAGTGTGACTCTTACTCCATGCCCCTGCATTACAAGATCCCTACCGGTTTTGGAGTGTATGGCGGAGCACCCGGATCAACCGGAGGTGTCTGGACATGGTTACGCACGGATTATGACCTGCTCAAAGAAAAAAAGCTTCTGCCTCTGGATTTCCATGCGTATGAGAAGAGTAAGGTGATGGCCGGGGTGGTGGATCCGGAGACTCATCTTCCAGATCGTGAGAAGGGTGAATATTTTTATCCCTTGAGGTCTCTCGACTACAAGAACAGCTACAAGAATATCCCTGGCACGATTTGGAGGTATATAACAAATTGTGCCGGTGGATGGGGTGATCCCCTGGAAAGGGATATCGAAGCAGTTAGACGCGATGTTCGAAACGAATACGTCAGCATTGAAGGCGCCAAAAGAGACTATGGGGTTATCATAAGAGGAGACCCGCATTGGGATCCTGAAAACATCGAGGTTGATCTGGAAGCCACTATGAAACTAAGGGAGGAACTCAGAAAGAATCCTCTGGCGAAGAAGGTTGATTACCTGCAGAGGAGAAAAGGTCCCGAAGGATACCAAAACAAAGTTAAAAACGAAACGCATAAAGGAGACCTCGGTCAGAACTAATGCGAATGCAAGGGCGGTTGGTTCATCGACGAATTGCTCTTGTGAAAGGAGGTGATATAAATTTAGGGACGAATGAGTTGATTGGATATTACCGTAGGGATTGTGTAAGGAAGAGGCAAAGCTTATTTGAAAGGAGAAGAGAAAATGAAAAAATTACTTTATTGCAAGCTGTCGATATTAATGGTGGTAGGGCTACTAGGTTGCTTCCTGGTTACCATTCCTGCCGTCACTCAAGCCGCTGAAACTTTTAAACTGAAGTATTCAAGCTGGGTTCCGGAGCAAGACGCAATGAATTATTCCCCGAACCTGTGGATGAAGGAAGTGGAGAAGCGAACAGGGGGCAGAGTCAAGGTCACTCCCTATTATGCCCAGACCCTGGGAAAAGTCGCTAATTTTTTGGATATGCTTAAGACCGGTATTTGTGATTTAGCCCTGATCCCCACAGGCATGTTTTCGAAAGATTTTCCTATTTTGGATGTCCTGTCACTTCCCGGCTTGATCCCAAACAGAACCGTTGGAACTGAAACAATGTATGCCCTCATGTACCGGGGTCTGCTGGATAAGGAATTCTCCGGTTATCGGCCAATTGTGTTGCAGGCACACGATCCTTTTTATATTGTCTTTACCAAGAAAAAGGTGACCAGCCTGGAGGACCTTAAAGGGATGAAGATCAGGTTTCCCAGCGTTACCATCAAGTCCTACTTTGAAGCCTTGGGAGCGACACCTGTCAGCATCCCTCCACCGGAACTCTTTAATGCTGTCAACACCGGAATATTAGACGGCACGTCTGCATCTCCGGGCTACCTCGTACTCTCAAAGCTTTATGAGATCATGAAATACATCTCAATAGCAAATCCAATCAGTGATGGCGCGAATATCGTGCTCATGTCTCAGAAGACGTGGAATAGTCTGCCATGTGATATCCAGCTCATCATGGAGGAGCTCAATACAAGAGCCAAATACCAGTATCTCGATAGAGGACACCAGCAGGATATTGATTCAATAAAGCAATTGAAGGAAGCAGGGATGGACCTTTATAATCTCAGCCCTTCCGAGTTGGAGCGATGGGATAAATTGGCGCTGCCTGTGATAGACCAGTGGGTTTCCAATACGCAAGCAGCAGGTTATCCCGGTAAGGAGGCATTGGAGATAGCCCGGCAGGTTGTTGAAAGATTTACATGGTAGAAATGTAGAGCAGGATAAAACGGAACTCACAGGGGCGGCATGAGATTGATCAAGATTTTTCAGCCGCCACTTGTGGGTGCCTTGAATCCGGCCAAAATGATTGGAAATGGAAAAAGAAACCTTGAACGACATATTGAAGCCACTTAATGCCATAGAAAGGGTGTTTACCTTTTTGGCCATGATATCCGTCTTCATTATGGCCTGTTTAACGGCAGCCGATGCGTTGGGGAGGTATTTTCTCAACCAGCCGATCAGCGGGGCCTTTGAGGTTACAGAGAATTATTTTATGATATTCGCCGTCTATTTTGCATTTGCCCACGCCTATAAAGACGGCGCAAACGTAAGGATAACATTTTTTATCTCCCGCCTCCCCTCACAAGCTGTCCTGGTAATTAACCACTTTGTTCAAATATTCTCTATCTTATATCTTGTATTTTTATTTGTAAGTGCAACCCGAATAAATCTTGGTCGCCTGAGCAATGTAGTGGATTTGACTCAAACATTAAGTATCCCCATGTGGCCTGCATACCTTATCATTTCTGTAGGCCTTCTTTTTGTGAGTCTATTTGTTTTTTTGGATCTCTGGCAAGTCAAAAGAGGCAAGTCGGGTTTCTTTAAAGAGTCTTCTGAAGAATCATCCGGCATGTGAGCGCTGAAAATAGTCAGGAAGGATCCAATGGATTTATTATTTCCCTTTGCAGCACTGTTGATATTCCTTATTTTGGGTATCCCTATAGCTTTTTCCCTTGGGACGGCTGGTATAATAGGGATCTTGTTCATAACAGGGGATATGAAGGTGCTGATGAGCATGGTGGGCCTGGTGACCTTTGATGCCGTTGCTTCATATGTCTTGTCGGCAGTACCCATGTTTATTCTCCTGGCGCTCCTGACCTCCTCGGGAGGAATCGCCAGGGACATGTTTAAAAGTGCCTACAATTGGACTTCAAATATTCGTGGGGGTGTGGCCATCGGAACGGTCTTTGCCTGTGGAATATTTGGAGCCATGTCAGGGGCAAGTCTGGCAGCCGCCTCTGTGATGTCGGAAATCGCTATTCCAAATATGCGCCGCCTGGGTTATTCAGAGGCCCTAACCGGTGGTGTTGTGAGTATCGGGTCAACACTCTGTATTCTGATACCGCCGAGCATCCTATTTGTCATTTATGGGACCATGACCGATACGTCGATTTCTAAGTTGCTTCTGGCAGGAGTTATTCCCGGACTAACTCTTGGTATTTTTTTAATCATCTGCATCCTCATCTGGGTAACTATCAGGCCACAAGATGCTCCCCAGGCAGAAAAGGTATCCTGGTCAGAGCGCCTGCGTAGTTCGTACCGTATCTGGCCTGCCATTTTATTGATCTTTATTATCATAGGCCTTCTCTATGCCGGGGTAGCTACCCCAACCGAAGTCGCCGGGCTCGGGGCCTTTTTCGCAGGTTTGATCGGGATCATGCTCCGTCGCCTTACCTGGGCCGGAGCGTTGCAAGCATTTAAGGGGACCATAAGCATCTCAGCGATGATCTTCATGCTGCTGATCGGGGCTTATATCTTTGGCTACTTCATGACGCTCAGTGGATTACCACAGTATGTCATCGATGCTGTCGATGCCATGAACCTCAATCGTTGGATCGTCATGATTGCTATTTGTTTCAGCTACTTTGTCTTTAGCATGTTCATGGATGAGCTCCCACTCATGCTTATTTATCTTCAGGTTACTTTCCCCCTCATTGTCAAGCTCGGTTTTGATCCTATCTGGTATGGTGTCGTCATGGCCATCTTGATCATGATGGGGTTCGTTTTTCCGCCTGTGGGTTTGATTTGTTTTGTGGTGAGCTCAGCAGGGAAAATGGAGCTTTCTCAAGTATATAAGGGATCAAGCGTCTTGATCATCGCAATCATCCTTACGCTGGTTTCAGTAATGATTGTTCCTGAAATCGCACTTTGGCTTCCATCGACAATGAAGTGACATGGATCAATCTATCCAACTATCATGAATAGTTGGAAGCTATCATAGATCTAAATTCCTTCATCACCGATTTTCACGCAGGTTTAACCGTCATAATCTCACTTTTCGCCAATGATGGATATCGGAATTGAAGGTTCAATTTTGCCCCCTCGAGCCAAGATATCGTCTGTGGGAGGCGATGCCAGCGAACGTCCCTGAGGATTGGATTATAAGCCCTGCGGGGATATGTTATTTGGACCTGGTGAGAAGGGATGTTCACGGTTGCTTTGCCATGGATGAAATGGCGAAAGATCTTTGGAAAACGGGTAGGACAGCGATCATTACCAGTACGCGCCGGTGTTTCGACAGGAACGCGTGTATGATCCGAGGTCAGCTCGGAACTTTGCTTCCACATTTGCATGAGCGGTGCATGAACGCTATCCTCATAGGTGGGATCGGGAGGTTGTTTTGAATCTGGTACGAGGTTACCATGTGTTGTCAGACAGAAAACAATTAAATGGGAGTAATGTAGTATGAAATGTCTTAAGGGTAAAGTAGCTCTGGTTACCGGAGCGGCAGTAAAGAGAGGTATGGGGCGTGGCGTTGCATTACGCTTGGCCGATGAAGGAGCGGACATTGTGGTGGTAGATAAATATGCAATACCTCGGAGTATCTTTCCTGAAGATGAAGGTTGGGGAGGACTGAATGCCGTTGTAACCGAAGTCGAGGCAATGGGCTGTAAAGGACTGGCTGTGGAGGCGGATGTCAGCAGTCGTAAAGAGGTTGATGCGGCAGTAAAGGCGGCAATCACAAAATTTGGAAAGATAGATATACTGGTGCATTGCGCTGCTATCCGTGGTCCCATAGGAATACCCTTGATGAAGCTCTCTGAAGCAGATTGGAAGTCGGTTATAGATGTAAACCTTACCGGGGCTTTTTTTATCTCTGCAGCAGTAGCCGATACGATGGTAGACAAGGGAGATGGAGGAAAGATCGTCCTCATTTCCTCCTTGGCCGGGAATAGAGGTGTGGCTGGAAGCGGTTCTTATAGTGCCTCAAAATGGGGTGTCATAGGACTGGCGAAAAGCCTGGCCCTGGAACTGGCGAAAAATCACATAAATGTCAATGTCATTAATCCCGGCACCTTCGATACTCAACTGAGAGATGCGAATTATGTGAACCTGGCAAAGGCGGAGGGAATCACCGTCGAGGAATTTAGAAAGAGGTTTGATACCCAGATGAACGCAAAAGTTCCGCTGGGTCGCATGGGTACCCCAGAGGATATCGCTAACCTGGTCTTGTTCCTTGTCACCGATCAATCGAGTTACCTTACCGCCCAGGCCATCGATATCGACGGTGGTTGGGGTCAGCTTCACGGTTAGGTGATAGATGTTGTATGTATATCCCCATGATGGCGAACAAACGCTTGGTATATTGCGCTCCAGACTCTATAGGATATGGTCCCGGCTATGCCTGGAGAGTACCCATAAAATAGAACGTGGGAGGATAGATAATGCCGAGAGAAGGTCATTACTCAACACCTCAAGATCGCTTCACCGGTTGTGAGGTGTGGTAAGATTCAGATGAGGAGGAAAGAAGTATGAGTGACTTTCAACATGTGTTATCCCCATTCCCCTTTGGAAGTGTAACGGTAAAGAACAGGATTGAACTGGCTCCTGCCTGCCACATGCTGGCCACAGCCGATGGTTATGTTACGCGAGAGATGGTTGCTTACTATCAAAACCTTGCCCGTGGTGGTGCGGGGATCATCACCATAGGGGAATCCCCCATCGATTCTGAGTATGCCAAAGATCATGAATTCCAGCTGAATCTTGGCGATGACAAGGTTATAAACGGGATGAGCGTTCTTGTGGAAGCCGTTCACAGATACGGCGCTATGCTTTCTATTGAAATCAACCATTCAGGCCGGTTTACCTTGAATAACAGGGAGACCATTGGCCCATCGCCTATTCCGACCGAACTGGAAGAAATTGTCTCAAAGCAACAAGGCAGAAAAAGATTCCGCGTTATCGAAATGGACCAGGATATGATCGACAGGGTGGTTGAGCATTTTGCAGACGCATCTTTCAGATGCCAGAGGGCCGGCTTCCAGATGATCATGATCCATGGAGCTCATGGGCATTTGATAAGCCAGTTTGTTTCTCCTTACTCAAATAAGCGCACTGACCGTTATGGCGGTAGCCTGGAAAACAGGGCCCGTTTTGCCATTGAAGTGCTCACTGCCATACGCAAAAAAGTCGGTTACAGGATGGCTATTGAATATCGGATCAGCGCCAATGAACTGGTGCCTGGGGGCATGGAGGAGGAGGAGACCATCAAATTCGTCAGGATGATCGAAGACAAGATTGATCTATTGCATGTATCTGCAGGAAATTTGAGCAATCCCAGCACTGTTCCTCATATGATTCAGCCTACTTATTTTCCTCATGGCTACAACGTACACTACGCGGAGCGGTTCAAAAAAGAGTTGAAGGTGCCCATCACGACGGTAGGCTCCATCAGCGACATGCAGATGGCCGATGACATTGTTGCGCAAGGTAAGGCAGATATCGTAGCTATGGCAAGGGCTATCTTTGCAGACCCGGAGATCGTCAACAAGGCGCGCCAAGGCAGAGCGGAAGAAACACGTCCCTGCCTGCGCTGCTTTACTTGCAATAAACTGACCAGAAATTTCTATCCAATCCGCTGTGCTGTTAATCCCGTGCTGGGAAGAGAAATCGATTATGCCGTTCTTCCACCGGCCATAGAAAAGAAAAAAGTTGTTATCGTCGGTGGCGGTCCCGGCGGTATGCAGGCCGCGCTCACAGCTTCTCAAAGGGGACATGAGGTTGTCCTATATGAAAAAAACGGCGTACTGGGGGGTAAACTGTGCCTGGCAGCCGGCCTTGACATCAAGGCCGACTTGAAAAAATATCTGGGGTGGCTCATAGGCCGGACAGAGAAGGCATCAGGCGTAACCATCAAGTTGAATACTGAGGCCACGCAGGAGAATGTTAGAGCCGAAAATGCTGATGCGCTGATAGTGGCTGTGGGCTCTGACCCCATCATACCGAAGATCCCTGGTGTTGATAAGCCTAATGTAGTCTGGGTAGGTGATGTGGATATGGGTAAAGCCGCAGTTGGAGAAACCGTTTTGATAGCCGGAGGCGGT
>Ga0315555_1000977_pt1 | contig 20761 bp, 19 predicted proteins | sample SalMarSW160380MG_FD_202113 | JGI IMG/M metagenome (GOLD analysis project Ga0315555, IMG submission 202113) | Salt marsh sediment microbial communities from the Plum Island Ecosystem LTER, Massachusetts, United States - Salt Marsh Sediment SW1603-80 ... | reverse complement strand
GCACGAGATTACTATGACCTTTGGCGTATTTTCAGCACTTACCGAAATCAGTTAGAATTGTCGGGATTTTCTTCATTCCTGCAAGACAAATGCGAGGTGCGGAAAGTATCCTTCAAAGGTCCCGAGGATTTCTTTCAGAAAAAAATGCTGGAATATGTAGAAAAAAGTTGGGACCAGTGGCTTGGCCCCTTGGTTCCTGAGCTTCCCGCTTTCGCCACAGTGATTGGCGAACTGCAACCCCAAATCGTATCCTTACTATCTGTAGAACGATAATCGAGATCCCTTCCCTAGAATGGTTTGTTGTTTAATAAATTTCCCCGCAAATTTAACAACGGTTCCAAATTATTCTCTATATCGAGCGAAAAATCCATTTTGGGTTTCTCTTTTTTTTCAGGCTAATCAACATCAAAACGCATATTTTCTTTGACAGTCGGACGGCTTACGGCGTTCTTACCCGGGGACATACCAAACTTTTATCCTGGTGTAAGTACCATCACGCGGTCATGACCCGAAAGGTCTCGAAGCACCTTTTTGACTTTCCATCCGTGCCATATGCCCAGATTTGTTACATCGTCCTTAAGGTCGGGGCTTATTTCAATGATAAGAAGGCCGTCCTGGTTCAGATGTGTTTGCGATTCAGAAAGCAGCACCCGGTACGCCGTCAGCCCGTCTTTGCCGCCGTCGAGCGCCTTCACAGGTTCGAAGCCTATCTCACGCTGCAGTCCGGCGATCTCTCCTGTTTTGACATACGGGGGGTTGCTCGCAATGACGTCGAAGCGACGTCCGGATAACTTTTTAAAGTAATCACTTTTCATAAAGGTAATTTTATTTTTGCCGAGAAGATTTTTCGCATTGCCGGCTGCAACACGCACCGCTTTCCTGTCAATATCAATCGCCGTAACCCGGCAATCCGTAACATGAAACTTTACCGATACGGCAATCGCGCCACTGCCTGTACCGACATCGAGCATCGAGGCGGGATGAAGCGCTGCTATCTCTTCTACCAGGGTCTCTGTTTCGGGCCGCGGAATCAGTGTGTTTCTGTTCACCTGAAACGTGAGGGAGTAAAACTCTTTAATACCGGTGATATAGGCCACCGGCTCTCCACAGGCCAGCCTTTTTTTAACTCTCTCCCACGCCACTTTTTCTGATTTAGTCAGTAAGTACTCCGGGTGGGCGAGAATAAACTCTTTCGGCCTTTTCAGCACAAACGACAGTAATGGAAGGATATCCGAATGGGCGAGGATACTACGTGATGCGGATAGTATATCAGATATATGCGTAGTCGTATTCAAGGGCATCACGTGCTCACTGCGAGACCCCGACTTTCTGCAGCCTCTCCTTCGCCTCGGCTTCGGTAAGGGCGTCGATGAGCTCGAAGAGGTCGCCCTCCATGATCAGATCGAGCTTGTACAGAGTGAGCCCGATGCGGTGGTCGGTCACGCGGTTTTGCGGGAAATTATAGGTGCGGATGCGCTCGGATCGATCGCCGCTTCCGACCTGACTCTTTCTCTGTTTGGCCTCGGTATCCTTGCGCTCGCTTTCGGCCTTCTCAAAGAGGCGGGCCCGTAAAACCTTCATCGCCCGTTCCTTGTTTTTCAGTTGAGATTTCTCGTCCTGGCAGGTCACCACCACCCCTGTCGGCAGATGGGTAATGCGCACGGCTGAATCCGTGGTATTGACATGCTGGCCGCCGTGTCCCCGTGCGCGGAAAACATCCACACGAAGGTCTTCGGACACTATCTCTATATCGGTCTCCTCAGGTTCGGGAAGCACTGCAACTGTTACAGCCGACGTATGAATTCTTCCGCCTGATTCCGTTACCGGAATACGCTGCACCCGATGCACGCCCATCTCGAACTTCAGCCTCCGGTACACACCCTTGCCGGAAATATTGAAAATAATCTCCTTGAAGCCGCCGACGCCGATCTCGTTGCTGCTCATGATCTCGATATTCCAACGGTTTTGCTCACAGAATCTGCTGTACATCCTGAAAAGATCCGAAGCGAACAGCGCGGCTTCATCACCGCCGGTGCCGGCCCGGATCTCCATCATGATATTCTTTCCGTCAAGCGGGTCAGGAGGAATGAGCGCAAGAAGCATTTTTCTCCCGGTTTCCGATTTGAGGCGCTCGAGGCTCTCTATTTCACCGTGTATCTCTTCCTTCAGCACCCCGTCATCGGTCGAATCGAGCATCTCCCGGTATTCCTTTATATCCTTCTCGACCTTTTCAAGCTTCATCATGTCATTGATGATCTTCGAGATGCTGTTAAACTCACGGGTCAGTTCGGCATACCGGGCTTTGTCCGATGAAGCTGCCGGATCAAGAAGCTTTTTTTCAAGCGATTTGTATTTTTGCTGCAGCTCCTGCAATGTATACACTCTGTTATAACCTCCGGTTCACATCCAGCAACTAGAACCCGCCTCTTGCGATGAGCTGTATTATGAATCCTAAAAATTTAGGGAGGAGAAGATACCGCACAAGGATAATTATGACAAGCGCAGCAAAACTGCTGATATCGAATCTTCCCTGTTCCTGCACCTTCAGGGCGTTTCGGATGGGACGGACGACCGGCTCGGAGATCGCGTACACCGCCGCAATGAACGGGTTGTTCGTTCTCAGCCGAATAAAACCAAAAATGAGCCGAAGAGCCACGGCTGCCATAAAAATGAAAAGTATAAAGTAGATGAATCGAAAAAGAAGGACAATAATAAGGGAACCGAACAGTGCCGGGGTGATGTGGCCTCTCAAGATAAGATTATACACAAGCTCCTGCAGGAGGTAGAGGAGATAGAAGGCGAGAATGGGGCTGAAGTCTATGGACCCTATTCGAAGAAAACGGACATTCGCAAAAAGCTTGAGGTACGGGTCTGTCAGACTGCAGATAAACCGCACGATCGGGTTGAACATATTGGGCCGAAGCCACGCGAAAAGCACCCGTAAAAATATCAGTATTATATAAATAGAAAAAAGCAGGCGAACAATATTCGCAAGGTATATCATAAAACCTTCCCGGTGTCAGATTTACATCAAATATAGCACCGATAAATAACGATATCAAAGGAATTATTGCTGTAAGGCAAGCCTTTCGGTCGGTCGGCTATACAAGTTTACCGATAGCCGAAGCAACTTACCGGTCGAGCAGAAGCCGGGCGAATTTTATGGAAAGAATCTTTGTCTTCGTGTCGTCAGCCCTCGACGGAACAACAATAGGGCAGCTTCCCCCTAATACCACGCCTGCAGCAGGCCCGCGCTGAAGGCAGGTAATACTTTTCCAGATCACGTTACCGGTTTCAATATTGGGCACGATGAGCACGTTCGCCCGGCCGGCTACACTTCCATCCATTCCCTTCTCAACCGCTTTCTTGTAATCGATGGCATTATCGAACGCGAAAGGCCCCTCGATAATGCAGTCGCCGAACCGACCTGTTTCTGCGTACTTCTTCATGAGAAAGGCATCGAGTGTCGCCGGCATTGCCGGCAGTTTCACCTTTTCAACCGCCGCAAGCATTGCAACACGTATCCTGCGTATTCCGATCCGCCGTGCCGCATCGACCGCGTTTCGCACAATCTGTATTTTGCGTGAAAAATTGGGGAGTATATTTATTGCAGCATCGGACATGAGAAAAACCCTCTTTGTTTCAGGTATTTCTAACATCCCGACATGGCTCAGTATTTTGTCGGTCCGTATCCCCCAGTGCGGATCCAGAAGCACGTGAATAAAATCTCCCGTCCCGACGAGCCCTTTCATAATAAAATCAGCTTCATTATCATGAAGAAGCGATGCGCCTCGCTCGAGTATACGGTCATCCGAAGCCTCAATAAACGTGAAGTCTTTTTTTATACCGAGCTTTTCGAGTAATTCACTTATTGTTTTGCGGTTTCCAACGAGTATGGGCTGCGCAATGTGTTCCTGCGAAACTGCAGCCACCGCTTCTAACGACGCAGTATCATAGGGGCGAACAATAACCAGGCGAGCGGGCTTCATGCCTGTGAACCTGTTGAGAACCGCATGCATATCGTAAAGATCACCGTCCTGCGCAGCAACTCCTCCTATTCGCTCTTCCATAAACATCTCCGCAAAATATCCGTCTAACAGATTAAGTACTACTCATGCCGCTACGGCGCCGTTACTGCTATTTTACCTGAACGGGACATCTCGATAATTCCGTGCGACTTCAGCATCCTGACCATGCCGTCGACCCGTTTTTCCTCCGCATGGAGCGCAAGAACCATCTCCGTATCGGAAACCGCAATCACCTGCGCGTTGAAAAGCTCGGCAACCTGAAGCACCTGCGGTATCTCCTTCGCCTTTATCCTGATTTTTATCAGGAGCAGCTCCATGGCTATGAGCTCGCCCTCCTTGAAATCGTGGAGCTTGATTACATCATCGAGGTTTTTAAGGCGCTTTTGTGCCCCCCGCACCGTCTCCCTGTCGGCATCGACAACAATAGTCATTCTCGATTTATCCTCCTCCTCGATTTCACCGGCGGCAAGCGAATAGATATTTATTCCCTCTCTGGCAAACGATTCGGCGATCTTTGCGAGAACACCGGGCCTGTTGTATACAAGACACGACAGCGTATGTTTCATCTTCTCCTCCATTTTCTGCAGACAGACCACATACTCCCGCTATTGACTAAAGCGGCAAAGCATTGCTATAATGTACTACACCAATCACAATTGTTCGATTACTTTATTGTAACCGGTCCGTATATGGCGCAAATTCGAATGAAAAGCCGGAATGAGCTGACGGGCTCGACATCCTGGAGGACTGCATGAAAGACGTAGAGAAAGAGGCCCGGGAATTCTGGGCAAAAAAAGAGGAGGAGAAAGGCGGGAAAGTTGCGTTTTACACCTTCGCCACCTATTTGGGAAGATGGTCCGATCAGAGTATGACACTTGGGGGTCTTGTATACATTATAAAAAGCAATATTTATTTCGAGGATTTTGAGAAGGAAAACTGGATTATGCGAATTGTGCAGCGGAAGAGCAAATATGAAAAAACAGAGTTCAGTATCGATATGAACGACATTTCAGAGACGAAGATCACCTCAAGGAACAGCGCCTTGAACTGCATCGAAGGTTTTATTGAGCCGGGAAACACGAAAACACTCGCCCCTCTCATGAAACTGCTCGCCAAACCCGTAGTGCAGATCAATCTGAAAAACGGCTCCGCCCTGTTTTTCGAGATCATGAAGGCGGGAGAATTCATCAACGCTCTTAATGCTGTGTAAAAATCGGCCACCTGTGAGCAGGTTGTTCAAACCTTACAACTCATCCTGCACAGCCATTACCCTTCATTCCGCACCAGAGCCGTAAACTTTTTTTCGCTGTATTCTTTGACTTCCTCATTCAACTGTTCGTACATGCGGAGGAGGTCTTTGGCCCTATCGGTAAGCACGGTATATCCTCCACCGGCCCCTCCGCGCGATCGCTCAAGAAGCTTGATCCCGAGATTCTCCTCTGCCCTTCCCAGGTGCACCCACGCGCTTTTAAACGACATGTTTAATTTTTTCGCAGCTTTTGAGATGGAGCCTTCTCGTTCGATGGTTTTTAACAGCGTGTACCTGCCCTCGCCGAAAACCGGCCTGCCCTCTTCTTCAAACCAGACCTTCACCTGTACGTTCATGGTACATTGTCCTGATTTCCAGATCGGTTATTCTAACGGAAATAATACAAAGATGTCGAATTATTCGATGCGCAATTACTCATACACCTGCTATTCCAATCTTACGGATTATCGATTCATCACAGAGTGTTTTCTAGTTCATCGCATTCCGACAGCAGCCCTGATGACTGCAAAGCCTTCATCTTCCATCGCCCCGGCAACCCTGTTCTGGAGCTCTTTGCCCGGCGTCAGCGCAACCATGTACCCCCCCATGCCGCCGCCGGTAAGCTTTGCGCCGAAGGCGCCTTTTTTTCGTGCGAGGTCGCAGAGGTATATCAGCTTTTCGTGGGAAAGCCCCATATCGATGAGAATGCTGTGATTTTCGGTCATGATCTTCCCGACGGTTTCAAGATCATATGCTTCGAGTGCTTTCTTCACACCGAACGCCTGTTCGGTGATAAGCTCAAGTTTCTTCCTGAACCCTTCGGGGTCCTTTTTCTTCTCCCGCTCGACGAGCTCGTCGAGCTTTCTCGTGTCCGCAGAAATGCCGCTGTTTCCTAAAACTACCTCAACCGGCCTTTCTACCGTGATTTTCTCAACTATCTTTTGTTCTTTCTTTCCATCCCTGAGCTGAAATAGCATCAGGCCGCCGTAGCAGGATGCCGTATTGTCAACACCGCTCGGTTCACCGTGATAGGCAAACTCCCCTTCCCAGGCGACATGGTTGATTTCGTCTATCGACAGGCCAAGATCAAACTCATCGTTCAGCGCGCGCGCAAGCGACACACAGCCTGCCGCGCTTGCCCCTACACCGCTTCCGGCAAGGAGGCTGCCGCCGAGGGTTATTCTGATAGGTATTTTATCCATGCCCATCACCTTCAATATCCTGTTGATCGATTGTACCTGGAGTTTTTCCTTGCTCTTCTTGTATCCGGGCACTTCTTTTCTATTGTCTTTCAGCACCCATCCCTTTCCCTCTGTCCGTTCAACCGTTGCTGCCGTCTCATAGGGTATAGATGAGACAACAGCAGGAACACCTTCAAGAACGAACTGGTCGCCGATCAGTATCGTTTTCCCGTATCCCGTTCCTCTTCCCATGTCTTCCCTCCTGTTTACGCACCAGCGTTTTTTCTATTCTCCAACCTGCAGCCGCCTGAATCAATGCTATTCTTTAATCACCGTCTCCATCTCCTCGATCACCTGCGCCTCCTTCCCAATGTCGACGGTCGTTGCTGCGGTAAGGCTGTGGCACGCGTCGGAAAATCCTCCAAGCCGCCTCGTCGCCTCAGGTAAAAGCACATCAAGGCCCATTCTTTTTCCTGCCCTGATCATTTTTTCCATTGCAGGCGGAACACGCATTGATATCTTTACCTGGTTTATTTCAATATCGCCGAACCCGGGAATAACGTTGGGTATTAACTGAAATCCGGCAATATACTTATCTCTATCAATAAAATCCATGCGCCTGATTGCATCGCAGAATGCGCCCACCATTTTGACACCCATAGGTGAAAACCTGTTGTGGAGGTGAAACCACTGTATATTGGGCGTATACCGCATTTTCCCGTTTTCAAGCCGCCTGATTTCATTTATAAACAGCCTGTCCTTCACCTTTTTAAGGTTTTTGACCATCGTGTCAGATTGGGGAGAAAATCCTTCGAGGCAGACCTGTATGCCTGTATTAGGACCGTTCTCATAGTACCCGGCTCCCCCTAAAACATCCAGATACTCCTCAAAGGCATCACCCGGCATACCTCCCTTTGAGGTGTGAAAGATATACCGCTTTCCCTCCTTTTCAGTCTCATCGATCTCGACTCCCCCCTGTTTGACCGCTTCTAGTGCTGCATTCAGGTTTTCGCTGACGAGCTCGCCGTCGACAAAAAACTCATCGCCGACCGCGCCGAGCACCGCAAGATACGCAAGGTCGCTGTTTTTTTTGTCCATTACCTTCGAAAACAGGTAACATGTGGTTGAAGCCGAGATGTCCCTGTCCCCTTTCAGGCCGAAGAGGTCCGGGTCGAGGTTTAATACCTTTGGGTCCCCGGATTTTTCCGCAACATGATGATCGAGTATGACAACGAGGTTTTCCCCTCTATTCAGCTCTGCGAGAAGCGGATCGATCCTGCCGGCAAAATCGGCGAACACCAGGAACGCGCCCTCCATGCCGAAGATTCTTTGTAATACTGCGGGGTAGGGTTTTTCAAGCGCGATACGTGTAACGGCATAGCCTTTTCTGACGAAGGCTCTGGTTAAAATTGCACCTGAGCTAATTCCGTCTGTGTCGTTGTGATGAAAGAGATAAATTTCCCGCGCAGGCCATCTCTCCATCGATTTCAGCGCATGTTCCATTGCATGAAGAAGACCGGTGAGCATGGTATTTCCTGTATTCAAAAAAAAAGTGCAACCCGGATGGTTGCAAGCCGCAAGGCTGCATACTGCAGATCTAAATTACTCACTGTGAGAACAAAATTTCAAGCGGAATCCGGAAAACCAGGACATTATCTGTATCTATATCCTGCACATTCTTTTTCCGGAAACCTCTACAGTTGATCCACCCCTATTGCGTCATACAGGTCGTAGAGGGCCATGTTGTAGTTGTATATTGCGCTCAGGTACCCGAGCTGGGCTGCATTAAGGTTGAGCTGGGCGTCCTTGAGCCGGGTATTTGAAATCAGGCCGTTTGCGTAGCTCTCTTTCGAGGTCGCAAGAAACTTGCCTGCCACTTCAACGCTCTTTTTTCCTGACGCTATTTTTGCATTTTCCTGTTCGAGGCTCAGGAGTATGTTCTGGATCGAAAGGCGTATACCGCTCTCGATAGAGCCGACACCGGTTGTGAGACTTTCCGCATCGAACCCCGCTTTCTTCGCTCCCGCATTTTCGCTGCTCCACGGCAAAAGGGCGGAAAGCGGCATCTGCACGCTGACGCCGACGGTCAGCAGGTCGGTCCAGGAGCCTTTACCCGTGTATCTGTTTTCACCGGTTATCGAATCGTACCCGCTCTGCACCGAGTAATTCGCAAAACCCGCAATGGTGGGATATTTTGCCCGGCCTGCAAGGCCTTTCTGGTACTCCGCCGCATTGATGCCCGAACGGTACTGCAGAATATTGTAGTTGTTCTTCATGGCTGTTTCAACAAGCTTATCACGCTCAAGGCTGTGATACTCCGGTTTCAGTTCGCCGAGGAGCTCAATGTCGTACTTTTCTCCACCCTGCTCTTCGATACCGAGAAGATTCATCACCGCGAAAATAGCAAATTTTACCCTGTTTCGGGCTGTTATAACCTCGGGCATGAAATTCTCGACATCTGATTCTGCGCTCAGCAAATCCAGCTCGGAACCAAGCCCGGCTTCAAACCGTTTCTTCGCGATATCGAGTGCCTCCTGCTTGTTTGCGAGGGTCTCCTCCTGAACAGAAACAACCTCCCTGGATAGTATATACCCGTAAAACGCCCGTTTTATCTTTACGATAAGCGAGCGTTTCTCCTCTTCGAGATCCAGCCTGGCAAGGCTCATCCCTTCCTCGGCAAGCTTTATGCCGGTTTTTATCTTTCCGAATGTATAAATTGCCTGCTGTGCGCTGAGCTCCAGCATAATGGGGTCCTGTGCTGAAAGATACATTCCCGGGATGGTCACGGGGGCCTCGCCGAGATCGAATGTCATCTTGGGCTGTTCGAAGAGATGCGAGTACGATACTGATGCCGACACACCGGTGTACCGGGCTGCTTTCGCACTCGCCAGGTCGGCGCCGGCCGATGCCACTTTGAGCATCTTCTGCCTGAGGCTGCTGCTGTTCTTGAGACCGAGACCGATTGCCTGCTCGAGTGTGAGCGTGATCGTTTCAGCCCCCAGGGCCATCGGAAATAAAATCACCGCTAAAAAAACAATAAGCCCTGTAACCCGAATATGTACCTCTCTTTTCCATATCGTTTTCTGAATTCCTGCCGTCATATGAGACTCTCCTTTTAAGTAACTTCTCGCGAAGTTACTTTATGATATTCGGTCCGAGGGGACGTAGCTACTTCTAAGTAACTTCTCGCGAAGTTACTTTATGATATCTGGTCCTGTAAAGGATCGGTCCGAGGAGACGTAGCTACTTCTAAGTAACTTCTTCTAATCCTCATTCTGAACCTTCCCCTTTGAAAACAGGTTGTACAGAGTAGGAATGATAAAAAGAGTCAGCAGTGCCGAAACGATCAGCCCGCCGATACTCACAATCCCCATCGGCTGCCGCAGTTCGGCACCTGAAGATCCGAATCCAAGCGCGAGCGGCAGCATTCCCAGAATAATGGCCGATGTCGACATGATAATCGGCTTGAGCTTGACCGGGCATGCCTCCAGCAGAGCCGACCTCGTGTCTCTCCCCTGCCTTTTCAGCACGTTCGTATAATCCAGAAGCAGTATGGCGTTGTTTACCACGATGCCGACGAGCATTATTATCGCCATCATGGATACCATATTCATCGTCTGACCGGTTATAAATAGCGCGCCAAACACCCCAATCAACGCGAGCGGCACGGTGCCAAGAATGAGAAGCGGCTGAAAGAGGTTTTCCAGAATGGCTGCAAGGAGCATGTAGGTAATGAGTATGGCGATTATAAAGGCCCTGCCCATATCGCGTGTCGTGTTCTGCATCATCTGGGAGCTGCCGCCCCATGTTATGCCGTACCCTTCGGGCAGGTTCAGCCCGCCTATTTTTTTCTGTATGGAACCGACAACTGCCCCAAGCGGGTACCCCTGAGCAGGAGAACCGGTGAATTGAATGACATTGTACTTGTTCCTGTGTATGAGTTTGCTGTACCCCTGGGTGTACTGCACATCTGCGAACTGGGCAAGGCGGTAGACTCCGTCCCGGGATGCGATGCTGATGTTTCCTATCTTTTCGGGAGAATCAACGGAGTTATCCGACATCGTTACCCGTACGTTGTACTCTTCGCCTCCCTCGCGATAGGTTGTCGCCACTACCCCCTCTACGGCGCTTCTCAAAGTGAAGGCAAGATCATATATAGTCACACCGGCATTTTTCATCTGCACCCTGTCCGGCACCAGGGTTATCTCCGGCTTGCCAACCCTGGAGCTCGTGTTGAGGTTCACAAGCCCACCTACATTCTTCAGCTCATCGAGGATTTCAACCCTGTATTTTTCGAGTGTATCGATATCCTGGCCCTGCAGGTAAAACTCGATCGGGGAGCTTCCCCCTCCTGCTCCCATACCGACTGCTTGAACCCTGATCCTGGCATTGGGAATGTCGGCAAGCTCTCCCACGAGAAGATTCACCACCGCCTTGTTACTCAGGTTCCTCTCTCTCTTATCTACGAGCCGCACATCCATCGTTGCCATGTTGGCGCCCTGATCGAGCTCGCTGATGCTCCCTAACGTAGTTACCATATGCTCAACTTCCGGATGCGCCTGGATACGTTGTTCTATCCGGGCCATGAGGTCGGCCGTTTCAGAGAGGTTGTACCCCTGCGGGAGCTCCACCTCAACATTCAGGGCGCTCTGGTCCATTTCCGGCGAGAATTCGAACCCGATCTTTGTTGCCAGAAAGAGGCTGCCCATAAAAAGAACCACGACACCCGTAACCAGCAGAACACCCCGGGATTTTTTCATGAAAATTCTCGTGAGAATACGCTGGTATCCCTGTTCCCATGAACGAAACATCGCCTCGAGTCGTTTTCCGAGGGGATGTTTCTTTCTGTCATGCTCGGGCAGTATTAGAGACGAGAGCATCGGGGTAAGGGTGAGCGAGACCAGGAGCGAGAAGATAGTGGCGAACACAACGGTCAGGGCGAATTCTTTCAGAAAAATCCCCACCATTCCTTTCACCATCGCAAGCGGCAGAAACACCGCTACATTGGTGAGCGTCGAGGCTAATACCGCGGTTGTAATCTCCGATGTGCCCCTGTCCGCTGCCTCGACCCGTGTATTACCCATTCCCCTGTGCCGGAATATGTTTTCGAGCACGACAACGGAATTGGTGACGAGTATTCCCACCGAAACCGACAGCCCCATGAGCGACATGACATTTTTTGTAAATCCCGCTCCTCTGAGGAGGAGGAATGTCGAAATTATGGAAACAGGCATCGCTAACGATGCAATAAAGGTGGAACGGAGATCGTGCAGGAAAAAGAGCAGTACCCCTGCTGTGAGAATGATGCCGAGGAAGATATTCATGAGTGTATCGTTGACCGTGCTCTTGATAAATACCGAATCATCGTTTACTACTGTGAGTTTGCTCCCGGGCGGCAGGTCCGCCCTCAGTGAGGGAAGAATGTTCTGCACACCGTTCGCTATCTCAACCGCGTTGCCGTCCGGTGCCGGAATAATACTGAGGAGAACGACGTTTTCATCCCTGGTTTTCGACCTGTTGTCGAAGTAGACCGTGCGCTGCAGCACATCGGCGCTCGTATCCTTCACGCTGGCAAGCTGGCCGAGCCGTTTGGTGCCGAAGGGTGTCGGGACATCGAGCGCCTTCAGCGCATCGACAGATCCAAGCTGCCCCTTCATGCGCACCGAATACTCCTGCGAGCGCTCCTCAAACTGGCCGCCGGGCATGTCGATATTCTGCGCGGCGAGTATCTGGCCGAGCTGTGTCAGGGAGATGGCGTTCTGAAAGACAACGCCGTTATCGAACTCAACACGGATTTCCCTCTGCTCGCCGCCCTTTATATCGACACTGGCAACACCCTTTATTTGAGAGAGCCTGTTCTTCAGGTTTTTCCGGGCAAGGTCGTTGAGCTCTCTCATCTCGAGGTTTCCGGAAAGGAGTATATCGATGATGGGCCTCGCATTGATGTCTACCTTTTCCACCACGGGAAGCTGGGCGTCAGCGGGAAACTGGTTTAGTATCGAATCGATCTTATCCTTCACCTCCTGATTCGCCACATTCACATCTTTACCGAGATCGAACTCTATGAGCGTGATCCCGACGTTTTCCATTGCGTAGGAGGTAAGTGTGTTAATACCGCTGATGGTGGAAATCACATCCTCGACAGGTTTTATGATTCCTGTTTCAACTTCCTGAGGCCCGGCACCTGGATACACGACCTGTATGGTAATATAGGGGAGCTTGATGCTCGGCATCAGGTTGAGCGGCACATTGAAAAAGGCGAGCAGGCCGAACAGTACCACCGCAAGGATAATCATGCTCATCATCACGGGTCTTTTTATAGATATATTCGAAAGAAACATGGCTTTCCCCCTGGTACCGTGTGCCCCTGGTACCTTGTGCCCCTGGCATCACATGCGTTTTATTTTGCTGCCGTCTTCAAGAAGCATCTGCCCCTCAACAATGAGCTCGTCTCCCGGGTTCAACCCCCCGGTGATCTCAACATCCGGGCCCTGATCCCGTCCTTCGACAACGGGCCTCTTTTCAGCCTTTCCGTCTGCCGCTACATACACAAATCGCCCGCTTTTGTCCGTAAAAATATCCTTCCTCTCGACCACAACGGCATTTGGGTCTGAATAGGTAACAATGCGGACTTCCGCGGTAATTCCCAAGGGAATACTATTTTTGGGATTGCCGAGCTCGACAATCACACCGAAGGCCTGCATGTCGCGGTTGAGCGCCATATCCACCCGGGTGACCTTTCCCCTGAGAACCACCCCGTTCCACCCGGCAGATGCCGGCTGTCCCACACGGATATCGAGGATTTCTTTCTCCGTTGCCCAGACTTTTGCCTTCAGCCTGTCCGTCTGCGAAATGGTAAAAAGCTCATCGCCTGGTTTGACATTGTCGGATTCGCTCACGTTTATCTTTGTGATATACCCGCTTATCGGGGCCTTGACCTCGATTGTCTGCCGCGCGGTGTTCCAGTTTGCTGAGGCAACTTCAAAGCCCGCTTGCGCATTGTCCAGGTCCTGACGCGATACGCCGCCGCTCGAGTAGAGATTTTTTATCCGTTCGTAGGATTTTTTTGCGCTCTCGTAGGCCACCTTTGCCTGATAATACTGCGCCGCCGGGTTATCGGTGGGAAAGCTCAGTATCACCTGGTCCTTTTGAACGTAATCGCCGACCTTTGCGTATATTTTATCAACCCTGTCCGCAACCATTGAACTCCCGAAAGATTCCTCTATGCCCACGAGCTCTGCATTGTACAGCAGCCAGGTTTGAAAAGAACGGGGTGTGATACGCTCTGTCTTCACCGGTATCCCCTCCTCACGAAAAATCTGCTCGAGATTGTTGTTTGCAACCGGCCCGTCACTGCAGCCGTAAAACGAAATTGCAATCAATGCGAGCAGCGGTAAAATGCAGAATACTCTTTTCATCGTTGTATATTCCTTTCCTTGTTTGATGGTATTCGGAGATTCAGCCGGCCGGCTGAACGTTCGAATAATGCCGCATTACTGCAGCAGCGATTATTGATAACGGGATTTTCAGAAATTCACCGCCATTTCTGATAATCCCGCTAATACTATCCCCGCGTAACAATTCCCTTCAGAAAAAGGTCGACAATATCCGGCACACTGTCCCTCAGTTTCGACAATGCCGGTTTATGCAGATTTATTCCGATTGCGCCCGCAACAACAAATGCCGTAAGCCAGGCAGCAAGGACGGGGTCGACATCATCCCGTATTTCACCTGCCGCAATGCCCTCCCCAACGATTTGACCGAGAACCTTCATGTATTTATCCGCCGTTTTTTCTCCCTTTTTTTGCAGAATGTTCGATGTTTTTATAACCTTCAAATTTGAAATAGCCACCATCTTCATCTGCCTGAAACCCACCAGGATTTCCTGCCCTGTAATCATATTGACGACAAGCCACCGCAGGCGTGACATGGGAGATTCTGTTTGCTGCGACGATTCCTCTATCAGTTTGTCCAGCCGTTTCTCAAACATTGCGAGTATGTATTCGTACAGATCAACCTTTGTTTTGAAATGCCAGTATACCGCGCCCCGTGTCAGACCCGCCTTCTCAGCCACATCCTCGATTCTCGTTGCTTGGTAGCCGTTTGTTTCAAAAAGCTCGACCGCTGATTCAACGATCTTTTTCTTCGTCTCTTCGGCTTCCTCTTTTGTCTTCCTCATACACCGTTCCTTTTTTTACATACATGCATGAATGTATGCTAAAATTAAAATCGGGTCAAGAAAAAAAATGGTTTTAAAGAAAATTTGCCTCGAGTGTATTAATTTGCTATGTTCTTCCAAGAATCTTTTATCGGGCACGAATGAGAGGACAGTATAATGAAAATGAATATGAAAAATACAGCCATCCTGATCGGTATTGCCGTTCTTGTTATTACCTTTACCCTGACAGCAGAAGGGGCAGACCGTAAAAGTAAAAAACTCTTGAAAGATGCCGTTGCCACCGTAAACGGTGAGCCGATTTCAACAACAGATTTCGAACGGCAGGTGAATATTGCACGCCAGCGATACGCCAGCCAGGGCCAGAATATCGATGAATCCCAGATGGGCGAATTCAGAAAGAAAATACTCGATAATCTTATCGACAGCGAGCTTATATATCAGGAGAGCAAAAAAAGCGGCTACATCGCGGATGAGGAGCAGATTACCTCGCAGTTTGAAGGGATTAAAAAACAGTTTCCCGACGATAAGGAATTTGAGGCCGCTTTAAGCAGGATGGACTACACATCAGACTCCTTAAAAGAGGATATACGAAGAAGCATTACCGTACAAAACTTCATCGAAAAAGAAATCGCCTCTTCAATCACCATCCCGGAAAAAGAATCGCGTGAGTACTACAGCAGTCACCCGGAGGCTTTCAGTCAGCCGGAGCAAATCCGCGCGCGGCATATCCTTATCCTGGTTGGTGAGGGGGCGGATGAAAAAGCCGATCAAGAAGCGCTTAACAAAATAAAAGAGGTGCAGAAGAAGCTTCAAAACGGAGCTGATTTCGAGGCGCTTGCGAAGGAATACTCAGAAGGCCCGAGCGCCAAACAGGGTGGCGACCTCGGATTCTTCCAGCGCGGGCAGATGGTAAAACCCTTTGAAGTTGCGGCATTTGCCCTGCAGCCCGGAGAGGTAAGCCCGATCGTTAAAACGCAGTACGGGTATCATCTGATAAAAGTCACCGACAAAAGGGCTGGAGTCAACGTGCCCTACGAACATATGAAGAACCAAATCGATGAGTATCTGAAACAGGCCAAGATACAGGAAAAAATAGGCAACCTTCTTGAAAAGATGCGGTTGGAAGCAACTGTCGTTCGATTGCTGCCGGATCAAACAGGGAAAAACACGTCTAAATAATGGGGACACAGGCAGCGTCGTGACATTTCGGCGAAGCGACCGTTGATCCTACAGATTAAACCTGAAATTCATGATCTCACCGTCCTGAACCGAATACTCCTTTGCTTCAAGCCGGAGAGTCCCTCTTTCCTTGACGGCTTTAAAGGAGCCCGCGTCGATAAAATCTTCATACCGTACCGTTTCTGCCCTGATAAACCCCTTTGCAATGTCGGAGTGGATTTTTTCCGCCGCCTCCCGGGCGGTGCATCCCCTTCTAATATTCCATGCCCGCACTTCATCCTCACCGACGGTGAAAAAAGAAATAAGATCAAGCAGCGCGTAGCACTTATTCACAAATCTTGCCATTACGGATTCCTCGAGGCCGATATCACGCAAGAATTCGCTCTGTTCATCAGGGCTTAGCTGACCGATCTCCTCCTCGATCTTTCCATATATCTTTATAGTTTCGTACCCGCGCTCACCGCAGTAGGAGAGAATAGTATTGTTCTGAAAATAGTCGTTCTCATCGGTATTCAGAGCCACAAGCATCGGTTTGGCGCTTAAAAATCTGAACCCTGAGATCAGCTTTTCCTCATCATGGTTGAGCCCCTGCCGATCGACCGGTATACCCGTTTCAAGCCCCTGCCTCAAACGCATCAGAAGATCGTACTCTCTCCCCCTTTTGTGCTCCTTCTCGAGTCGTTGCGCGCGCTTTTCTATCTGCAGAAGATCGGTGAAAAACATCTCTTCTTCAATTTCTTTCATATCCCTCACAGGATCTATTGTGCTGTACGGGTGAGGAACTGCGTCGTTTCTGAAGTTCCTCAGCACGACTGCAACAGCATCGACCTCTCTTATCTGCTGCAGCGTAGCCGCTGTAAATGATTTGTCATTGTCAAGTGAAATATCAACATCCCTGAACACCACCTGGGGATATGTGGTTTTCTTCGGATTGAATATTGATGACAGGACAGCCACCCTGTCGTCAGGAACCGCAACCGTCGAAATGTTCGCACTGATTTCCCTGACCGAAGAGAGAGCGCGAAAGAGTGTTGTCTTGCCTGATTGTTTCAGGCCGATAATGCCCACCTGCATTGTATCACCTCATATATTGTCGGGCTTTGAGAACCCTACATGTGCAGTATAGATCGCTGTTTCAGTATAAACTGGTATAAATAGAATTATATTCAAAAGTTGCGGATTAAGAGTTAATAAAAGCGTATCCTGCGGTTTGAAATTCCACAAATAAAAAATAGGCAAGTAAACTTTCAATCGTAAAGGGTTCAAACCGACACTTGCCTAATGGTTTTTACCGAAATTCCCCAATGCTTATTAGGTCATGGACAAGAAAAAGATTATTGTATTTTAAAAATTCTGGTATAAAATACCAGAATTTTTAATAGATAAAACCATAAACCGTTACGGAGGATACGCTTACTGAGAAGTATAAATCGAAGAGAGAAGGAAGTCCAGAAAAAGAAACAGCACAATCTGTTCTTGAGGAAGTTATGAAAGAAGGGTCGAGAAAACTTCTTAAGATTGCTATTGAGAATGGAGTTTGGAGGGCTAAAGTATAATTGACCCTATGGTCAATATCCATTATCGCCATTATATTTATAAAAGATGTCAAGCATTCAAAGTTGTGTGCTTTTTGAAGTGGGGGACTCTTTATGAGAATAATATTGCTAACCGGAAAGGGTGGGGTAGGCAAAACCACAGTCTCATCTGCCACTGCCCTTTTAGCTTCCGATATAGGCTACAGGACACTGCTGATGAGCACTGACTCAGCCCACAGTGTTTCCGACTCCTTCGGAGTTCAGTTAGGGGCCCGGCCCACGGAAATCAAGAAGGACCTCTGGGGGCTGGAAATAGATGTAAACAGAGAGATGAAGGAAAATTGGTCAGCTGTGCAGAAACAATTTTCAGCTGTTTTGAATTTTCATGGAGTAGATGCTGTGGTAGCAGATGAAATGGCGATCTTTCCAGGCATGGAAGAGCTCTTCAGTTTAATAAAGTTGAAGGAGTACTATGAAAAACGAAGCTATGACGTAGTGATAGTCGACTGTGCCCCCACAGGTGAAACTTTAAAGTTTTTGAGCTTCCCGGAGATTATTCGCTGGTACATGAGAAACATATTTCCCCTACAGCGGAAGATAGCCATGGTAGTTAGGCCCATAGTAAAGGGCATGACCAATATACCCTTTCCTAGTGACGTTTTTTTTGAGGCATCCCAGGAAACCTACAAGAATATCGGGCTGGCCAAGGATATACTCTCCGATGGATCGCTAACTTCAATTCGAATAGTTGTAAATCCTGAAAAGATGGTAATTAAGGAAGCCCAGAGAAGCTTCACCTATTTTTCTCTTTTTGATTTTCCTCTTGATCTGGTAATAGCCAACAGGATTATTCCCCCCGATGTAAAGGATCCCTATTTTGATAAATGGAAGGCCTCCCAGAAGAACTATATGAGAATGATAGAGGAATCCTTTTCCCCCCTGCCCATACTTTCGAGTACCCTGTTCAGTGAGGAGATCATTGGTCTGAAATTGCTCGAGAAGATGGCAAAAGATATTTACCGGGAAAAAGATCCCGTGCAAATTTTTTTCAAGGGCAAACCAATGAGCATCACAAGGCACAACAACGGCTATATTCTATCCGTAAGGATTCCTTTTCTGGACAAGGAAGATCTGGATATCATGAAAAAAGAGGAGGAACTGGTAATCACAGCAGGGCAGTACAGACGCAATATTCTTCTGCCAAGATCCCTTGCAGTCCTTGAGCCTTCAGGCGCGAAATATGAGAAGGATTTGCTCAGAATAGAGTTCAGGGGAGTAGATGATAATCAATATTGATGATCCCAATTTTGGTCTTACTCGATATTAAATTTGAAATTTGGCTCTGATGAGTTAAAATAAAACCAGGTTTTGTGCTATTTATCACTGAAAAGGTTTCTGCCTGCAGTACAGCAATTCAGTAATAAAAAAATAGCCAGCCTATTAATATAAAAACATCTTACCATCAGGAGGGGAAAAAATGGCCAGGGTGGATGAGAGTAAAATTGCGGATCTATTCAACTCTCTCGTGGTCGTGAAGAAACACACCCAGGAGCTTCTTCTTGGATGCATACCCGAAGAAATGAGAAAACATCTTAGGACAAGCTGCATGGAGAGGCTTCTTGCTCTTCGAGCTCTTTTAGATTCAGCGATTTCACGCTTGGAAGAAAAAAAGGAAACCGAGAAGAAAAAAGCTGAAAAAGTAAAAGTGGAGTAAAACACTTTTCACTTTCAGCAGTTTCATCCAAACTCAGGGAGAAAAATTTGCTCCAAACGTGAGTTCATTAAAATAACAACAGCCCCGTCCAAATCAAGATATATTTTTACTACGCATTCATGGATATACATGGGTAGTTCCTTTTATTATAGATGAAAATGAGAGCATTTATTTAATAACAGCATTTCCAAGCCGTAAGTTTCATAAGCGTTATGGAGGGAAAGATGAATACAGCACTTGATAAATTTGAAAGTAGCATTGAAAAAAACAGTTCGGGATACCGCCCTGCTTCAGAAAAAAAACACAAGCGTATAGAATCTATTCTCGAAAAAAGCCGAAAGACCAAGAACATCAACATACGTATCAGTGAATACGATCTCGAAAAATTACGAGAAAAATCCGATAAAGAAGGGATCCCATATCAAACTTTAATCTCAAGTATTCTCCATAAATATGTGAGTGATCAACTTGTGGAAGAGAAGGACATACTTAAATCTCTGAAATTGCTTGTGAAAAGTAAATAGTCGTACATCGGCCTCCGGAGCCAGAGGTCGTGGGTTCGAATCTGCATAACATGGAAGTTCGAATGCTGCACTGTACATGAGCAACATCGAGAGGGAACGATTATTTATCCCACAGTTTAATTGAACTGATAGGGATATGCTTTTCTCATCCACAACATTTGACAATATCTCGTATAAATGTACTGAACAGGTGCTGTATGGAATAGAAGTTAGTTGTAGATTTTTCAGGGATGATTGTTTACGGAAAAACTTGAATCTACTTTTAGGGAAGCTGCGTTTACCAGGCGTTTCATGTATACTCGGAGGAGCATATATAAAAAAAGACCTGGCAACGACCTACTCTCCCACACAGTTACCCGTGCAGTACCATCGGCGCTGGGAAGCTTAACTTCCGTGTTCGGTATGGAAACGGGTGTTTCCCCCCCGCTATGGTCACCAGATCAATTTAACAGATTAAGATTACATTGAGAACAGAGGTTTTAATCAAAAGCGTTTCCGGCTGTTTTCGCCGGCAATTCCCGTTTTCCAGGAAAGATAAAATAATATGGTCAAGCCTCACGGTGTATTAGTACTGGTCGGCTAAATCCTTTACAGGACGTACACCTCCAGCCTATCAACCTTGTCATCTTCAAGGCACCTTCAGTTCTCTTAAAGAGAAAGGGATATCTAATCTTGAGGTGGGCTTCCCACTTAGATGCTTTCAGCGGTTATCCCTTCCGTACATAGCTACCCAGCAATGCCCCTGGCAGGACAACTGGTACACCAGAGGTACGTCCACTCCGGTCCTCTCGTACTAGGAGCAGCTCCCCTCAAATATCCAACGCCTATGGCGGATAGGGACCGAACTGTCTCACGACGTTCTGAACCCAGCTCGCGTACCGCTTTAATTGGCGAACAGCCAAACCCTTGGGACCTGCTGCAGCCCCAGGATGCGATGAGCCGACATCGAGGTGCCAAACCTCCCCGTCGATGTGAACTCTTGGGGGAGATAAGCCTGTTATCCCCGGAGTACCTTTTATCCGTTGAGCGACGGCGTTTCCACACACAACCGCCGGATCACTAAGACCTGCTTTCGCACCTGCTCGACTTGTAGGTCTCGCAGTCAAGCTCCCTTATGCCTTTACGCTCTACGCACGATTTCCGACCGTGCTGAGGGAACCTTCGCGCGCCCC
>Ga0315555_1000976_pt1 | contig 20784 bp, 22 predicted proteins | sample SalMarSW160380MG_FD_202113 | JGI IMG/M metagenome (GOLD analysis project Ga0315555, IMG submission 202113) | Salt marsh sediment microbial communities from the Plum Island Ecosystem LTER, Massachusetts, United States - Salt Marsh Sediment SW1603-80 ... | reverse complement strand
GGATGCCGGTTTACACGTTAATCGCCCTGCTGACACTCCCCTTCGCCTTCAAAGCCATACAGGGCGCGCGTAAATACGGGGACATGAAGAAGCTTATGCCCGCCATGGCCAGTAATGTCCTCGTCGTACTACTGACCCAGCTGCTGCTGGGCATCGGCTACATTCTGGCTAAGGTAATTTATTAACAATGGCACGGGTAAAGCCCCTTTACGCGATGTTTACCGCCGTCCCGCGTCGCTACGACCTGGTAAATCACATGATTACCTGGTTTCTGGACGCACGCTGGCGTCGCAAAGCAGCTTCAGCATGTCTGACGAACCACCCCAAGAAGGTACTCGACCTGTGCTGCGGGACCGGCGACCTGGCGATTAACCTGGCACGGCTGGCGGATAGAGATGCGGAAGTAACCGGTATCGATTACAGCCAGCCCATGCTGGAAATCGCTGCCGAAAAAGCCAAAGCGGCCGGATTTAATGATAAAGTATCGTTGTTCCACGGAGATGTCGCCAGCCTGCCGTTTCCCGACAGGTATTTCGATAGCATTGGTATATCCTTCGCCTTCCGCAACCTGACCTATAAAAATCCACTGACCACCAGCTATCTCGCCGAGATTTTTCGTGTGCTGACGCCTGACGGCAGATTCGTCATCGTCGAGAGCAGTCAGCCGAAGTCCCAACTCATTCGCAAGCTTTTTCACCTGTACCTGCGCTGGTTTGTTTTCAGGATGGGCTACTGGCTTTCGGGGAACCGGGGGGCTTACCAGTACCTGGCGGAATCGGCGAGTCGCTTTTACGGACCCGACCAAGTAGAAAACCTGCTGCTTTCGGTAGGATTTAAAGAGGTTTCACATCAATCGCTATCGCTCGGAGCAGTCGGTATTTACGTGGCTGTGAAATAGGCATCTAAACCTGGCTCTCGATGCAGTATTCCCTCAAGCCGTTCAGCGCCGCGAAGAACTCCCGCATCATCACGCTGACCGGGTACACCCCCTTCGCGGTAACGCTCAACGAGCCGTCGCCCTTCACCAGCCCGAACATCTTGAAGAAAAGCATCTCTTTTCTCAGCTTTTCATCGATAGCGGACTGAAACCTTCGCTTGAACTTCTCTTTATCCAGCTTCATGCCGAAAAGTTTGGTCAATAGATAATAACGCATGTGCTCCCGCGGGGATAGCCGCCGCCAGCCGATAATCGGCAGGCGGTCGTGGCTCAGAAAATCGCCGTACCGTTCCAGTGAAAACGAGTTTACGAAGAAGTTGCCCCCGACAATGCTGACGGAGCCAGCGCCGATGCCGATATAGTCATCGTCCTCGACGATGTATTCGTCAATCATCCTCTCGCCGCGTGAGAAACACCAGACGGTGGATGCCTGGTAGCCTTTCTCGTAGAGCTCCCTGAGGATAACGTCGTAAAACTGCTTTTCCCGCGAGGTGCTTACCCGGTTGAACCGGCGTTCCATAGCGTCCTTCTTGTGCGGCGAGGGCATCAGCGGGTAAAAAGTCGCCTGGTCTATCCCCAGCTCCTTGAATCGTGTTACGTCGGCTTCGAACTGCGTTATAGATTGACCGGGGAAATTAAAGACGAAGTCCACGTTGAGGGTAGCAAACTCCCCTTCGGCCATGAGCAGTTTCTCCGCCGTTTCCTCCCCGGGAGAAGAGGGCCTTCCCATATTCTTGAGGACATCGACGTCGAAGCTCTGCACCCCGATGGACAGCCGGTTGATACCCGCATTTTTCAGGGCAGCCACATTTTTGAGGTTTATCTCCCAAGGGGTCGTTTCCAGCGAAATCTGCCGTACCGTGAACTTAGTCCTGAGGTAATCAATGATTTCGGTTAACTCATCCATGAGCACGGTGGGGGTGCCGCCGCCGAAGTAAAAATCAGAAAATATGAAGCCTTTTTCTATATATATTTCAAGTTCTTTTTTCAAGTCCTTGAAATATTGCCTGGCTTTAGCTTCATCGAATAGATACCGGTTAAAGCAGCAGAAGGGGCACAGGCTCCTACAGAAGGGAATGTGTATATAGAGAGAGGGGTTTATACTTCCCCCGAGTCCGGACGGCGTCAGGACGGCTTCATCGATTTCCTCGCCGAGCTTAAGGAACTTCCTGCCTTCGCGACGCGTAACCAGTCCGGTCAGGTTAGCCAGTATTTTTACCAAGCTCATTTATTCCAGCACCACCCCCGTACCGTAGGCAAGAACTTCGGCGGCGTTCTGCATCACCATCGATGTCCCGAAGCGGACTGCCACCACGGCGTTGGCTCCCTCCTTCTCGGCAACCTCAATCATCCGATTCAGAGCTTCTTCCCGTGCTTCAGCCATCATCTTGGTATATTCGGTTATCTCACCCCCGGCCATACCTCTGAAGGCAGCCATGATATCTTTACCGATATGCTTGGCGCGGATGGTGCTGCCCCTGACCATGCCGATGGTCTTTTTTACCTTTTTTCCTTCTATCTGTTCGGTGGTGGTAACAATCATCTTTCTACCCCCTTAAAATTCTCGGTCTTGGCTTTTTTTAGCCTGTCTTTAACGGCAACGATGATTAATATAATGATACCCGCCCCCATTATCCCCACCGCCACGCGTATTAGAAGAGGAATGTCACTCTCCATGAAAAATCCCTTGACGGCCCAGCCGATAAGGGCTAGAAAACCGAGACCGATTAATGTATAGGCGATATTCTGCCACACGCTGCACCTCCCATTGGTTATTTCACCCCTGCCGCCCCCCATTGATATCTTTTCCCACCCGACCGCCCTCGCATCTTCCGCGTTACAGGCCTTTAAATTGCCACCCCTTATCCCCCCACCTCAAAGGGCGGTGGGACGCGGGAACAGAGAAAAATTATCTCTTTCTCTTCCAGACCGTGCCTGTTGGCGTATCTTCCAGGGCAATGCCGAGTTCTTCAAGCTTGGTGCGTATTTCATCGGCAAGCTGCCAGTTTTTCTCCCTGCGGGCAGCGGCCCTTTCCTCGATGAGCTTACTAATCCGTTCTTGTAATTCTGCATCCAGCGGCGCTTCCTCCGGCTCGTTGAAAATCAACCCCAGCACTCCCCCCAATTCCTTTAACGCTTCGCGTGCTTTTACAGTACTGATACCCTTATCACCAGCCTGGTTAATCTCCCGTGCCAGGTCGAAGAGGACCGCCAGTGCTTGTGGTGTGTTGAAGTCTTCGTCCATAGTTTCAATAAACTTATTCCGGTACGGCGCAGCATCCAGTGCCTCCCCTTCACCCCCGGTGTCGTCCCGCGAAACCGCCTGCCTCAGCCTATCGGCCCCCCGCTCCGCCGCTTCCAGGGCCTCTTCGGTATAGGTCAGCGGGCTGCGGTAGTAGGAACCGAGCACGAAAACATGGATGGCGTCGGCGCTGTATTTTTGTAAAGCCTCTCGTATCGTAATCAGGTTGCCCACCGAACGGCTCATCTTCTCCTCGCCCATCTGGAGCAGGCCGTTGTGCATCCAGTATTTTACAAAGGGCTTCTTACCGGTAAAGCTCTCCGACTGGGCTATCTCGTTCTCGTGGTGGGGAAAGACGACGTCCTGTCCGCCGCCGTGGATGTCTATCTGCTCGCCGAGGTATTTAATCGACATGGCGCTGCACTCGATGTGCCAGCCCGGTCGGCCCTGGCCCCAGGGGCTTTCCCAGAAAGGTTCACCCGGCTTCGACTCCTTCCAGAGAATAAAATCCATGGGGTGCTCTTTCTCCTCGCCCGCCTCGACGCGCGCCCCCGCCATCATCGAGTCCAGCGTGCGGTGCGACAGCTTACCGTAATCGGGCATATTCCTCACCCGGAAATAGACATTCCCGCCGACGGCGTAGGCGAATCCCTTGTCTACCAGACCCTGCACGATTTCTATCATCTTGTCGATTTCGCCCATGGCCCGCGGGAAAATATGAGCGGGGCGGACGTTCAGCGCCGCCATGTCCTCGTCATAGCGTTCGACGTATTTCTGGGTGAGTTCCGCCACGGATAAGCCGCGTCGATTGGCCGTGGCGATGATGTTGTCCTCGATATCGGTGATATTCTGAACGTGCTTTACTTTATAGCCGCGGAATTCCAGGTAACGGCGGACGACGTCAAAGAAGATATAGCTCAGGGCGTGGCCGATGTGAGCGTCGTCGTAGGGGTTAATGCCGCAGACGTACATCGTCACGACATCACCCCGAGGCTGAAATTCCTCCTTTTTCGCCGAGAGAGAGTTATAAATCTTCATCTATATCGCTTTCTATCATAGCTACGGCGCAGGCCGCGATTCCCCCGCCCTGTCCGATTACCCCCAGTCCGTTGCCGGTACTGGCTTTGACGCTGACCCGGTCGACAGGTATATACAGCGTACGGCTCAATTCTTCCCGCATACCGTCGATGTATTCTCTGAGCCTGGGCTGTTCAGCCACCACGGTAACATCGATATTGACCACCCCCCAGCCTTCCGCCTCCAGTTTTGCTTTCACCTCTCTCAATAGCGTCAGGCTGGAAATATCCTTGTACTGTGCTTCACCGGGTGGGAAGTGCGTACCAATATCACCCAGCGCGGCCGCGCCCAGCAGGGCATCGATAACGGCGTGAGTTAGCACATCGGCATCGCTCCAGCCGTCCAGCCCCTTATCAAAGGGTACCTCGATACCCCCCAGCACCAGTTTCCGCCCGGGCACCAGGGGGTGAACATCATAGCCTATGCCGATGCGCCTATTACTTTTCATATTTTCTTAAGAACACCTCGGCCAGAACAAGGTCGGCCGGAGTGGTTATCTTTATATTATCATAAGAGCCTTCGTACAGCTTAACCTTGTGTCCCAAATTTTCCACCAGCGAGGCGTCGTCAGTGACGTCACCACAGTCCTGCTGATGGGCTATTTGAATAACATCGAAGCGGAACACCTGCGGCGTCTGTACCGCCCTCAGATTTTGACGTGACGGCGTCTGGGAGACTATCCCGCTATCGTCCACTGCCTTGATGGTATCCGTGACCGGAACGGCGGCCGCCGCGGCTCCCGTCTCTTGAGCCGCCTCCAGCCCCCGCTCTATCAGGTCCACCGTTACCAGCGGTCGGGCGCCGTCGTGAATGACCACCCAGTCGTAGCCGTTGAGCTGTTTCAGTCCCGCCGCCACGGAGTCCTGCCGGCGCTTACCGCCGATGCAGACATCGGTAACTTTAGACCATTCTTTGCCTGTTACCAGGCGGCGGCACTTTTTCTCATTATCGCCGCTGACTACCACCACTATCTGGTCGATGAGTTTGCATTGCTGAAAAGGACAGGTAGCCCGCATTAGGATGGACTCGCCGTCCAACTCGGCGAAGACTTTGTCCATGCCCCCCATTCTTCTCCCCTCCCCCGCCGCGACGATAATGGCGGCCACTTTTTGGTTATTTTTCATATATTTACTACCTATAATTAGTTATTTTCATCCAGACTATCAGAAAGTGACTCTATACTGAGTTGCCTCCCCTTTTATCCCAAAAATAAGAAAAGACGGTAATTTCTTACAAGAAATATAATAGCTTTGTGTTGGAGTAGCTTCGTTAGAAGCAAAAATAAGCCAAAATTTATTATCTAAAGTTTTACCTTCACCGCAGTCAAATAGTATAGTCGAATTTGGAATATGTTTCGCTGGGCCGTACGACAATTTAGGTGACACTTCATCCTTCTCTTCAAATGGTATGTAGGCAATAAATGGTGACCAAGTCCCTCCTCTGGGTCTTACTTCAATGGCATAACTTTGCTGTCCGCCGGCTTTAAAAACATCGTGAATTGTTACAGAATATGGCTCTAGCAAATGTTTTGTGATTGAGGGATCGCGTCTTTCAACAGAAGCGACTATTCTCTCTTTCCAATCTGGGTCAGTAATACTGACATGAAGTCTGATTTTAATGCCCGCCGGTATTAAACTTTCATCTACTGTGGAAGGGAATAGGGCAATTACAGGGAAATCCCCACCCCTTGTTTCAAGTGCGCGGTCTAATGCGTAGTAAAATTCTTCCTTGCATTTTTCGTTACCTAGACTATTTTGTGTTGCGTAAAGAAGCCAACCATCAGATTTGGAGGAGTCTTGTATAAAAGATTCAATCTGCTCCCATAAACGTTTTCCAGCAGTAAGGTTCCAGCGGTCTAACTTTACATCAAGCCCTGTTCTAATTAACTCCTGCGCAGCGAAATCAACATCACCGTCTTTATTATCTTCCCAAGCGTAGGTAAGCCAAATTGATTTATTCGCCATCGATATTTCCTCCTCGCCTCCCTCTCATTGGTATCTTTTCCCACCCTGCCGCCCTCGCGGCATCGGCGTCATAGACCTTAGTTTTCCTCCCCACCCCATTATACTCCCGAAAGTGTATTATCCATTACCCCTAATCCGGGGTGAGTCTGAGAGGGGTGAAACCCCTCTCTATTTATTCCCCCTTCCCTTAACCAAATCCCCAAGGGAAGGGGGTCAAGGGGGATAGGTTTCCTCTTTAACTCCCCGTATCTTTTATTTTCCTCCCCACCAGCCCCACCGCTATCGCCTCCCTTACACTCCCCACCGGGATTACCTGTATATCTTTAGAAGGAGCTATCTTATCCCCCGCCTGGGGAACAATACACTTCGTAAAACCCAGCCTGGCCGCTTCGCCGAGTCGGCGCTCCAGTTGGGATACCTTCCTTATTTCTCCGCTCAATCCTATCTCCCCCACCGCCGCCGTCTGCGGGGCAACCTCGAGGTCGCGGCAGCTGGAGGCAATCGCCAGCGCCATGCCTAAATCCGCGGCGGGTTCGCTTACCTTCAGTCCGCCGATGACGTTGACCATGATATCCTGGTTGCCCAGCTTCAGTCCCGCCCTCCTGGTGAGTACCGCCGCCACCAGCAGCAGACGGTTGAAATCGACGCCGTTAGCGGTGCGCCGCGGCTGCCCGAAGCTGGTGGGGGTCGTCAACGCCTGTATCTCTACTAAAAGTGGTCGACTGCCCTCGATGGTGGACACCACCGCCGAGCCTATCGTTCCCGCCCCCCGCTGCGACAGGAAAGCCCGCGAGGGATTGGCAACCTCGACCATGCCCTGCTCCTTCATCTCGAAAACGCCGACCTCGTTGGTGGAGCCGAAGCGGTTTTTGACACTGCGCAGCAGGCGGTAAGCGCTGAACGGCTCGCCTTCCAGGTAGAGGACGACATCGACGATGTGTTCCAGCACCCGCGGCCCGGCGATAGCGCCTTCCTTGGTAACGTGCCCGGCGATGAACACCGCCACGCCGCCGGACTTGGCCCACTGCATCAACCGTACCGTGCATTCCCGCACCTGGCTGATGCTTCCCGGCGTGGCCTCCATATCGGGCGAATAGACGGTCTGGATGGAATCGACGACCACCAGCCCCGGCGAGAGCTGCTCTATCTGACCCAGGACAGCCTCGAGGTCGGTATCGGCAATGATGAAAAGCCCCGCGCCGTCGATTTTCAGTCGCTCCGCCCGCAGTTTTATCTGGCTTACCGTTTCCTCCCCGGTAACGTAGACCACGCGGCTGCCGTTCCGGGCAATAGCCGCCGACGCCTGTAATAAAAGGGTGGACTTGCCGATGCCGGGGTCGCCGCTGATGAGCACCATCGAGCCGGCTACCAGCCCGCCTCCCAGGACCCGGTTGAACTCGGCTATCGGCAGGGGCATCCGGCGGGTGGTCTCGATTTCCACGCCGGAGAGTTCCTGAGGCGGGGAGAGGGGATTAAGCGGACGTGACGTCGCCACTGAGGTTTTGACCTTCATTTCCACGAAGGTGTTCCACTGCTGGCAGTCGGGGCAGCGCCCCAGCCACTTAAAGCTTTCCCGGCCGCATTCCTGGCACACGAACACCATTTTAGCGGAAGATTTTTCCGTTTTGCTCACAGTTTGACTTTACAGGATTTGGGGTATTTAGGCAAGGGAAGCAATTAATTGACAATATCGTAAGGTAATATTTATTATGATAAATAACATATAAAGCGTCAGGATTCCACATTATAAACTGAATTTAACGGAGTGCCGATTGTGTCTAAGAAATCCAGGGTCATGATAATCTCGGGTATAGTATTGGTGGCTATCGTCCTGATATTAATATTCAGCCCTATTTTCAAGAGTAAACCTATCAAAATCGAAACTGGATTAACGTATCAAAACACCATTATGCCAGAAGACCCACCCGATTTTAAAGACAAAGATTACAGACGGCATACCTACAGTCTTAATGTAGCCGTCAATACCACGTACACATTTGAAGCTAGCTCATTATCCGATGATGTTATTCTGGTATACGAGCGCTACTATAACGATAGATTCCATATACTCCGTGTCGATGCCATGGAAAGCGGGATGACGGACCATACCTTCACTAGCGCTGGTGAGAAAATAATATACGTTGAGGCACTCGCGGATAAACTCCCGGCAGACTACTCCCTGCGTGTTACCAAAGTAGAGTAGAGTTCACAGACAGGAGAAAGGCGTGTGTCCACAGCCTTTTCCCCACCCCCTCGTTGATATCTTTTCCCACCCTGGCCACCCTCGCGGCAGGGGCGGCCTGTCCGTTAAATTGCCACCCCTTATCCCCCTACCCGCTGATGAACTTCAGCCCGCTGATATAGACGCCGGTTATGATGGCGGTGGTAATCACCCCGGCCACGCAGGGCCCCATGGCAAAGGGCAGTATCATCGCCTTCTTGTTGACCTGCATGGCGCACTTCTGCGCCACCTTGGCGGTGGTCGGCACGCAGGAAACGGCGGCGATTCCCAGCAGCGGATTGAAGGGTTCCTTGGATATCTTACGGAAGATTAAACCCCCCGCTATTCCCCCCAGACCGGAAAGCAACAGGGCAATCACGCCCAGCACGAGGAGTTTCCACACCCTCGGGTCAAGGATGATATCCACGCCGAGTAAAGCCCCCAACGTAAAGCCGAGGAACAGGGTAGCGCCGTAGAGCAGCGGCCCGGAGAGGAACTCGACGAAGCGGGTAATCCCCGCCTCTTTAATCGCCAGCCCCAGGAAGAAAGAGGCGAACAGCGGCGTGGCTACCGGGAAGAGGAACGCCAGCAGTGTAAAGGTGGCGATGCAGAAAGCGAACTTGGCGCCTGCCGAGACCTGGGGGATTGTCTTCCAGTCCATCTCCGTCTCCCGCATCCGCCGCGGTATTATCCGCACCAGGAAAGGGTAACCGGCATAGCAAAAACCCAGATACACGTAAGCCACGATGGTAATCGGCACGAACAGGTCTTTAGCCATTATCAGCGAGCCGTAGAGGACCATGGGTCCGTCGGCGCCCCCCACCAGCGCTATCGACGCCGCTGCGTTGGACGCCAGGCCCCATCCCATGGCTATCGGCAGCGTCAGTATCGTGCCCAGTTCGGCAAACATCGCCAGGAACAGGCTCATACCGGGTCGGGCCAGCAGGATATCGATATCGGTGATGGCGCCGATACCCATGAAAACAAGGCAGGCGATGAGTCCGTTGCTGAACATGAAGGTGTATATCGGCTGAAGGAAGTCGATTTGCAGGTAGTACATCAGCTCTTCGAGGTTACCCGCCATGGGGTTGATGAAGAGATTGCCCACGTCACCGGCTTCCATGACCATCAGTCCGGCGTTGACGGCAATCATACCTATGCCCAGAGGCAGCATTATCAGGGGTTCCAGGACCTTTTTATAGGAAAGGTAAATAAATAATATCCCCAGGGCTACCAGTAGCAGCCTGGCCAGGGCGATTTGTGGCTCGTCTTGGAAAAACGTGTAAATACCCTGAAAGAATTCTAGGATATTCATTGTGAATTACCGCCTTTATCTTCCGTTTTGGCGATTTCTTCCGCTTCGGCGGTTTCTTCGGCAGCGCCCTTTTTACGCTGGACGGAAAAGGAAATGATTTTGACAATGAAAGTCACGCATACGGCGATGACGGCGGCTATTCCGTAGGCCAGCAGAGCGAATACAAGAGGATGTAACTCCATTTTCCTATCAACAAAACCGGTGGATATAGTTTTAACGCAGCACTAAACGCTGCTTTTTGAATATTTTATATAAATAATGTATATAATATTTAATATTCAATAACGGCGATTACTTCACCGGGCTTGACTACCTGTTCGGCGGCAACGCCGATTTCGACCACATTACCGTCAACCGGGGAAAGAATCGGGTTTTCCATTTTCATGGACTCCAGCATGCAGATAACGTCCCCCTCTTTGACGGCATCACCTACTTTCACATCAACGCTGATTATCTTACCTGTTATAGGAACTTCTACCGTTTCTCGTGCCAATTCTCAAGCCCCTTTCTCTTCTCTGCTATAAAACTAAAGGACGGTAGCTTCTATATCTGAGTTACTACCGCCCTATTATACATGACCCTGATTAACAAGTCACGCCATGTGTTCGATTATTTTATTGGCATCTGGTCAACGGATGCCTGCCTCACCCTTGACCCCTCCCCCTATTTAATATCTTTTCCCACCCGACCGCCCTCTGGCATCCACATATAATCCGATAATACCTCCCCACCCCGTGTCCCCCTTTCGTAAAGGTGGATTTATATTGCCTCCCAGATGGGGTGGTAGTGCCCTTACCTGCGGAGTCAGCTCACAATGGTTCGAGGGCGGGCGGGTGGTCAAGAAAATCACCGGGGTGTGGTGATGAAATAAAAAAGGCGGGGTAAAGGAGGCGGCGTCATCTCCTGATTATTCACGGCACTGGCCTTTTTATAAGAAAAAACCAATCAGCTATATTCCCTTTGTAAAATTCCCCCTTCCTTTATCAAAGGAAGGGGGCTAGGGGGATGGATTAAAACTCCCCACAGGGGGTGAGGCTAATAGTATCGTCGCCCTTTCATAAAGGCTCGCGCGTTATAGCCACGCAGAAGAACACAGGGGGACATAAGGGGAAATCATCTGAAATCAACCGGAACCGGACGGAGTATTTATAAAATTTATCCCGTGGCAGCGCCTACCGGCATACTGGGAAGAGTGAAACTTCCTTTCGACTTGATAACTATCTCTTCATTCTTGACATCGACGATGACGTATGAGACGTAAGAATTCTCGGTTATCTTGGGCTCGGTGAGTTGTTTGTCCCTCAATCCGCCCTCGGGTTCGTCTTTAAGCAGTTCCTTAACCTGGTCTTTTACTATCTTCTCCAGGTCGAACTTTACGCTTTTCGTCGAATACACTGTTATCGAATCGTCGGTGCTTTCGGTGGCAACGACATCAGGGAGCTCACCGGCAGCCTTGAGTGCCTGTGGTATGATTTCTGGTTTCTTAATGGCTATCTCCGTCTCGAATATCCGGCTAAAAGTCTTGAACTCTTCACGGAGTACCGCTTCGGACAGCTTGTCTTCCACCATGTCCTGAATGACGCGCCGCAGCGGCCGGGCGCCGAAGACCTCGTCATAGCCCTTCTCGCCTATAAAGTCCTTGGCCGCTTCGGTGACTTCCAGCTTGATTTCCTTTTCCCGGAGCTGCTGGCTTACCGAGCCCAGCATCAGGTCGACGATTGACCGTATCTGTTCCTTGGTAAGCGAATGGAAAACCACCACGCTGTCGATACGGTTGAGAAACTCGGGACGGAAAGCTTTCTTCAGTTCTCCGAGCAGGTTCTCTTTCATTCTCTCGTAAGTCTGCTCCCGGGTCTTGGCTTCATCGCTGCGGGATGCAAATCCTATTGTCGTGCCCTTGCGGATAAGCTCGGCGCCGATGTTGCTGGTCATGATAATGATACTGTTGCGGAAATCGACGCGTCGGCCTTTGGCATCGGTCAGGTGGCCGTCATCGAAAATCTGTAAAAGCAGATTGAACACGTCGGGGTGTGCTTTCTCGATTTCGTCAAGGAGTATGCAGCTGTACGATTTCCGCCTGACCGCCTCGGTAAGCTGTCCTCCCTCGTCATAGCCAACATATCCCGGCGGTGCTCCGACCAATCGGGAAACGGCAAACTTCTCCATGAATTCGGACATGTCAATCCTGATAAGGCTGTCTTCACCTCCGAACATAAATTCGGCGAGTGTCCTGGCCAGCTCTGTCTTACCGACGCCCGTCGGCCCCAGGAAGATAAAGTTACCGATGGGACGCCGCGGGTCTTTCAGTCCGGCCCGCGCCCTTCTTATCGCCTTGGCGATGGTAACGATAGCCTCGTCCTGTCCGGCGATACGCTCGTGGATTTTCTCTTCCATATTGAGGAGGCGACTTGTCTCATCACCGGCCAGTTGTACCACCGGGACACCGGTCCACATACTGACAACCTCGGCGATGTCTTCGGCTACCACCACGGGCTTCTCCTGCTGCTGCTCGCTCCGCCATTCTTCTTCGAGTGTTTTAATCTTGTCGTCTATCTGAAGTTCACGCTCACGGAGTTCCGCGGCATAGTCGTACTGCTGCGTCGCCAGAGCGGCATCCTTATCCTTACGGATGCTGTCGCCCAGCTGCTTGGCTTCTTTCAGCGTAATGGGCATGGTCCGGTTCCTGATCCGCACCCTCGATGCGGCTTCATCAATCAGGTCTATCGCCTTATCCGGCAGAAAACGGTCGGGTATATACCGGGAGGCTAACGTGGCGGCGGCATTAATGGCCTCTTCGCTTATGGTCAGATTGTGGTGCTCTTCATAGCGCTCTTTTATGCCGCGCAATATCTCCAGCGTTTCATCTACCGAAGGTTCCTCGACGAGGACCGGTTGAAAGCGGCGTTCCAGGGCCGCATCACGCTCGACATATTTACGGTAGTCATCGAGAGTGGTAGCGCCGATACACTGCAGCTCACCGCGAGCCAGCGACGGCTTGAGTATATTAGCAGCGTCTACCGCGCCCTCGGCGGCGCCGGCGCCTACCATAGTATGAAATTCATCGATGAACAGAACGCAGTTACCCGCTGTTTTGATTTCTTCGATGATTTTCTTCAGTCGCTCTTCGAACTCGCCGCGGTACTTGGTGCCCGCCACCAGCGAACCCATATCCAGGGCAAGCAATCGCCTGCCTTCCAGCGTCTCGGGTACGTCACCGGCAATAATGCGGTGTGCCAGGCCTTCGACGATGGCTGTTTTGCCCACGCCCGGTTCACCGATAAGGGCGGGATTATTCTTGGTACGTCGACTCAGTATCTGAATCAATCGTTCGATTTCTTTATGCCGGCCGATAACCGGGTCGAGTTTTCCGGCACGGGCGGCGGCGGTAAGGTCGATACCCAGCTGGTCGAGGGCCGGGGTGCGGCTGGCGCTGCGGCTCATTTTAGCCTTGGGTACGCCTTGGGTGAGAATATGGGCTGCTTCGGCGCGGGTTCGTTCCAGTGTAATGCCGAAGCTGTCGAGGACATTGGAAGCCACCCCTTCACCCTCACGTAACAGTCCGAGCAGCAGGTGCTCGGTGCCGATATAGTTATGACCAAGCTGGCGGGCTTCATCTATCGCCAGCTCAATTACTTTCTTGGCTCGGGGGGTCAAGCCCGTTTCACCGGTACTCGGCTTCTCGCCGCGTCCGATGATAAATTCCACCGCCGAGCGTACCTTACTCAGGCTGATACCGAGATTGGTAAGTACCCTGGCAGCCACCCCCTCTTCCTCACGCACCAGACCCAGCAGGATATGCTCGGTACCTATATAGCTGTGGTTCAGGTTCCGGGCTTCTTCCTGCGCTACGGTGAGGACACGGCGGGCTCTTTCTGAAAATTTCTCAAATCTGCTGGCCATATTTCTTTCCTTAAGCTACTCCACCTTATTATACACTACCTATTTTCATCTTATAATAAAGCAAATTGCAAAGCAAGCAGGGCTCGCAGACCAAATCTACTTGTTTGACTAATATCAGGTTATGGAGAATAAAAGCCTCTTGGCAGTGGCATATTTTCCACAAAGGGTCGCCCCCTCAGTATCGTCTGCGCTGGGGCATTTCACTTCCGTGTTCGGGATGGGAACGGGTGGTTCCACCCCGCTCTAACCACCAAGAGGCAATCTTCTCTTTTTCTACCTCAATATTGTTAAGGAGCGTATCAATTATTTAAGGCTATAGAATATTCTAACACAATATCACGCTTATGAAAAGAGGAAAAGGTATTAGTTTTAGTATGAAGATTGTAAATATTTATATACAAAACATCAAAATACAGCCCACAACGAGTGTAAACCGCCCTTGACAAGCCCAGAGACAAGTGATAGCTTATAGCCAGATATTCCCATACAAGATTATATGACTATATGCCACTCGTTATTTTTCTATGGCATATCTTGATGTTTTACAACCGGCTTTGGCGAATATGATATTGATTTCTATATCAACCAGAACTTTAAAATATACCTTATCAATAGCGTGCGAGGTGATATCATGGCCGTAGAATTGGTTCACATTGGATTTAATAACATATTAGCGATGAGCCGGGTTATCGCTATTGCCTCACCTAATTCAGCCCCCACCAAACGCACCATTCACGAAGGTAGAAACAACGGGAAGCTGGTAGATATGACCAGCGGGAGAAGGACCAAGGCCGTTATCTTTACTGATAGCGGTCATATTATTCTGGCGGCACTCGCTCCGGAGACTATCATGAGCCGGGCACTAGGCACCCGTGCCGTCGCCCCGGTAAAGCCGGGACAAAGCGACAGTGAATATGAGTGAAGAGGACAGTACTCTTCTCAACCCACCCAAGCAACCCCTCCTTTTAGTACTCTCCGGTCTCTCCGGGGCCGGTAAGGACACAGTTTTAGACAGACTTGAACAGTCCGGTTTTCCCGCCGTGCACGTTACCACGGTCACTACCCGAGAGCCACGCCCCAACGAAAGAGACGGCAAACACTATCACTTCATCTCCAATGATAAGTTCCAGGAAATGAGAACCGTTGATGAGCTGCTGGAGAGCGCCAGTGTTTACGGTAACTGGTACGGCGTGCCCCGAGAGCCCGTCAAGCAAGCCCTTGACAGCGGACAGGATGTCGTCATCAAGATCGATGTTCAGGGAGCCTTGACGATAAAGAAAATAGTACCCGAGGCTGTTTTTATTTTCCTGGCACCCCCGTCGGTTGAGGAGCTCATTACCAGGCTTCGACAGCGTCGTACCGAATCGGAAGCAGACCTCGACCTGCGCATAAAAACCGTCAATAAGGAGCTTGAGAAGCTATCGATGTTCGACTATATCGTACTTAACCGTCAGGGCGAAGTAAACCGTGCCGTTGCCGATATCAAAGCTATTTTTGAAGCCGAGAAATGCCGGGTGAAACCCCGGGAAATATCCCTCTAATCGGTCGCAGGACGAATAATCATGTTAAAGATAAGGCCGGCTGTATTACAGGACCTGAGCGCCATTACCGAGATTTACAATCAGGCTATTCTCAATACCGTAGCCACATTCGATACCAATCCTAAAACACTTGAGGAGCAAAAAGTCTGGTTTTCGCATTACGGTCCTGAATATCCCATAATTATAGCTCAACAGGGTGACCTTATTGTCGGTTGGGCGTGCCTAAGCAGGTGGTCGGACCGCCGTGCCTACTCCGGTACCGCGGAAATTTCTCTTTATGTCACAGAAGACTACCAGGGTCAGGGAATTGGCAAGAAGCTCTCGGAGGCAATTATTCAGGCTGGACAAAACGCTGGATTTCACACCATAATCGCTCGAATTGCTGAAGGCAATGCCATAAGCGTGCATATTGCGGAATCATTTGGCTTCGAACATATCGGGATTATGAAAGAAGTCGGCCGTAAATCCGGCAAGTTCTTAGATGTCTATCTTATGCAGAAAATCTATGATTCTCCTGCCGGTTAACACAATGGGTTAAGTAAAAATATCTATTCCCACCCAAGCCGCCCTGTATCATTGTGCTACTGTCCGGTAGTTCCACCCGCCCCTTTGACCCCCTTTTTCAAAGGGGGTCAATACTGTTTCAACAATGTGTCGTCTCCCTTTCGTAAAGGGAGATGGAGAGGGATTTTATCCAGGAGTAGCCAGCCTGGAGGTGCGTATCCCTCCATCCTTAGAACGGGGCGTCGAAGAGGGGCTGCGCCCCTCTTCCTAAACCTCCCCCTCTCCTTTGACACCTCGTAAGGAGAGGGGGACACAGGGGGTGAGGTAGATAAAAATCACCCTTAATAAATACGAAAGGTTCTCTTCAAACCCCTAGAACACCAGGTGCAAAATCCAGGAAAAGAAATACCCCAGCAGCCCGCAGATAGGGAATGTCAGTATCCAGGCGGCGATGATATTTCCCGCTATCCCCCAGCGCACCGCCGAAAAACGCTTCGTGGCGCCCACTCCCATTATTGACGAACTCACACAATGGGTGGTACTCACCGGAATACCCAGCTGCGAGGCTGACTCAATAACTATCGCCGCGGAAGCCTGGGCTGTAAATCCCTGAACCGGAGTCAAAGTAGTGACCCTCATGCCCACCGTTTTGATTACCCTCCTGCCCCCCAGTGCCATCCCGGAGCTTATCGCCAGGGCAGAAAGCACGATAACCCACCACATGGAAGGGTCCGTTATAGACAGATGGTCCCATTTACTTACATCACCGTAATAGGTAACTAGCGCCATCGTAATGACTCCCACCGGCATCTGTCCATCGTTTTTTCCGTGGGCGTAAGCCACGAAGGCCGCTGCCGGTATCTGTAACTTACTGAAGACGCTACGTATAGTATTCGGCGCGCCTCTTTTTAATACCCAGAGAAAACAGACCATGATCACAAAACCGCCGAGAAAACCCAATAGAGGCGCCGTGATTACCGCTGACATAACCCGGGCCATCTTACCCCACACGACCGCGTCGCTGCCTGCCGCCGCTATTCCAGCTGCCGCTAAACCAGCGACAAAACCGTGGGTAATACTTACCGGAAGACCTCGATAGGTTGCCAGAGCTCCCCAGATAATAACCGAGGCGAGGGCAGCAATCATGGTAATAAAGGTAACCGCCTCCGGAATGAGAATGCCCTTACCGATGGTCCGGGCAACTGCGAGTCCGGTGGCGGCTCCGGCAAAGTTGAAAATGGAAGCCATTATTACCGCCGACCGGGGAGACATGGCACGGGTACTGATGGCGGTAGCTATGGCATTGGCGGCATCATTAAGTCCGTTGGTAAATCCAAAACCCACGGCCAGAATGATAATTATTATTAACAGGCTATAATTGGCATCAGGCATGCTTGAGGGCTACCCCTTCAAGGACGTTAGCCACATCCTCGCACCTGTCGGTGGCACTTTCCATGTGCCCGTAAATTTCACGCCATTTTATAATCTCGGCGATATTATCGGTATTATCAAAAAGCTCCGCCATACCGGCACGGTAGACGCGGTCGGCCATATTCTCCAGTCGGTTGATTTCCACGCACCGCTCCTGGACCATCTTCAGCTGCGACCGTTTTCTCAGTCCGGAGACAGCCTTTTCCACCTCATCCGCACCCTGAAGGATGATATCGGCCAGCTCTTTAGCCCTTTGCGTGGGCTCCTTGATTTTGTAGATAAACATGGCGTCAGCGGCGGCGTGGATAAAATCGAGAATGTCATCCATGGTATGAGCCAGTAAAGCTATATCTTCACGGTCAAAAGGAGTGACAAAGGTACGGTGTAAAAGAGAAATAATCTGATGCGTAATAGTATCACCGCTATGCTCCAGTTCGGTGATTTCCGCCGCCCGGCTGTCGATAAACTGCCAGGATTCTATCATTTCCTTCAGCGCCTTGGCTGCCTCCACGGTATTATGAGCGCTTCCTTCAAAAAGCTCGAAGAATTTCATTTCCTTGGGGACAAAAGGTAATCTAACCATGGCGGTTTCTCCTCTTCCGATGAGAATTTTACCGGGCTGTCCAGCGTTAATACCTATAAAAACAATGCATATAATGATATTAAAACTTAAATAAGTCTAAAGGAGATTCGGAATGGTTGTCAAGGTAATTACAGGCTCGGCGGGTGACTATCTAGACCTCTAAATCGTCAGAAGTCTCGGGCAGGTCTTTTTTCGGTTTGGGTCTATCGGCCTTCTTCCACCAGTCCTTCATCCTCTCGTCTACCTGCTTTTCGTATCCCTGCTGACCGGGAGTATAAAATCGCTTGCCTTTAAGCGATTCGGGCAGGTTCTGCTGCTCTACAAAATGCTCGGGGTAATCATGGGCATATTTATAGCCTTCGCCATACCCCATTTCCTTCATGAGCGGCGTTACCGGATTGCGGAGGTGCAGGGGGACAGATTCCTGGGTGCCCTGATGAATCTCCTGCTGCACCTTGGAATAGGCTTCATAAAGGGAGTTGCTCTTGGGGGCGGTGGCTAAATAGACAACGGCTTGAGCCAGCGCCAGGTTGCCCTCAGGCATACCGACGAAGTGGACTGCCTGCTGGGCTGCCATGGCAACCACGAGCGCCTGCGGGTCAGCCATGCCGACGTCCTCCGAGGCGAACCGTATCAACCGCCGCGCGATATACAGCGGGTCTTCCCCGCCTTCGAGCATGATGGTGAGCCAGTATAAAGAGGCATCCGGGTCGGAGCCGCGCATTGACTTGTGCAGGGCGGAGATATTGTCGTAGTGCTGGTCTCCCTTTTTATCGTAGATGACGGCTCTTCGCTGAAAAACGTCTTCGATAGTAGAGAGCGTAATAATGCGCTTGCCTTCTTCATTGGGGGGCGTGCTCATAGCGGCGGTCTCGGCCGTGTTCAAAGCCACCCGGGCATCGTGATTTGATGCCGTGATGAGATGGTTCAAAGCGTCGGGTTCCAGGTGGGCGTTCAGGTCGCCGATTCCCTCGAATTTATCGCTCAGCGCCCGGAGAATCAGAATCTGGATTTCCTCTTCGGAGAGGGGCTTCAGAGGCAGCACCCGGGTGCGGGAAAGGAGGGGCGAGGTAACCTCGAAAGACGGATTCTCCGTGGTGGCGCCAATGAGGACTACCGTGCCGTCCTCGACGAATGGTAGCACGGCATCCTGCTGGGTCTTGTTAAAACGGTGGATTTCATCGATGAATAGGATGGTCCTCTGCATCTGTACCTTGCGTCGCTCCCGGGCCTGGACGACAATACGCCGCAGGTCGGCCACGCTGGCGCTGACGGCGCTGACGGGATCGAAGTGCGCTCCGGTGCTGTTGGCGATAATAAAAGCCAGGGTGGTCTTACCGCATCCCGGTGGTCCCCAGAAAATCATGGAAGGTACGCGGTCGGACTCTATCAGTTTCCGGAGGACGCGCCCCTTACCGAGTATATGTTCCTGCCCCACGAAGCTGCCGAGGTTGTTGGGCCGCATCCGCGTGGCCAGCGGTGCCTGCTGGAACTGCTGTTCCTCGGCCTGCTTTTCTTCCTGTTCTTCAAACATATCCATGCTCATGGTTCGTCTCTCCGGCTATCTCCCCACCCAGGCCGGCATCGTCGCCATATAGTCCCTGGCTGCCTGCTCGGCCTTATCTTTATCCATGCTGCGGGTCCTCATAAACAGACCGACCATCCCCTGTTGCACCTCGTCATAACTCTTCAGGCTGCCGTCGGCGTGACAGCAGTGGACGCAACAATTATTCTCCGTATTGCCGCCGCCGTATTCCGCCGCGGAGTTCATCGGCATGCCGCAGCTCTGGCAGCAGTTGGTAACCTGCACCTCGCAGTTTTCGCAGCTCTCATCGCACTCAGCTGCCTCTTCAAAGCCGGACTTGTGCCCGTTTCCATCCGCCATTTACTAATTCCTTTTTATCTTATATTACTGTGTTCTTAAGTTTACTACTAATTTTTTAAATTATCTACATGACCTTTTAACTATCCCGTATCACTAATTATATTTTGTAATATTTTTAGTTCGTTTATTATAATATTTCATCTAATCGTATTTATCCACCCCCGGCCAGGGGTTGTAACAATCCCCGTTTCATATATTAATCTGTCCAATGCCATCCCGGGGGTAGCTGTGGCTCCCCATTTACGGTGGGATATGAAGTGAACAATTGAACTGCGTGGCCTCCTCCGGATGCGTAACCCGTATACGTATAGCTACTATTTAGCATATTGGCTCTATGTCCCGAAGAATTATCCCACACCGATAACGCTTGTCGGTCACTTGAGATTCCCATGACTATGTTTTCTGCGAGATGTTGGTTATATCCTTCTTGGCTACTATGGCTGAAATTCGTTTTTAACTCCTCTAGCCGTAGTTTGGCTACCTCATTTAGGTCATCGGTGAAAGATAGGGGTTTTAGTCCATTGTCTTGCCTATATTGGTTGAATAGGTCGGCATAGTCTGATGTGTCAGTAGTCGTTGTAATTATAATAGTCTTACTAGTAGTTAGAATGGTCTTATTATCTATAGAAGCTGAAGGATTAGTATCACTACTATTTCCCCAATTTGCTATGCTATCACAGCTAGTAATAACGAAACTTGTAACTATGATTACTATTAATACTAAAACGCTCCAAAACGATAATTTCTCTCTTAGCTCTTTCATACTTAATTTCCCCTTCCTCACCCCCCAAACAGGGCGTCTAAGAGGGACGTCAGCCCCTCTTCCATTTCTTCCCCCTCTCCTGTGACACCTCGTCAGGAGAGGGGGACACAGGGGGTAAGGTAGATAAAAATCTTTCTTTACCTCCCCTATCTATACCTCTTCACCTCGAACCTGTAGAGCTGCACCGGTTCGTCGGGCTCTATGCCGCCCTTCTGGCGGCAGATGTCTATCTGGTACTCAGCGCTGTCCACACCCTGGAGGTCGGGCAGGAGCAGCCCCCGCCGCCAGCCTGCTTCGACGATGACGCCGTACTTCTTCGGATCAAGCTGGCTGACATCGTCGACTGGCTCGGGGGTTGTCAGCACGTCGACGCTGTAGTCGAGCTCTTTAAGCTCACCGGCGTCGATGGGGGGGAAACGGG
>Ga0315555_1000975_pt1 | contig 20792 bp, 24 predicted proteins | sample SalMarSW160380MG_FD_202113 | JGI IMG/M metagenome (GOLD analysis project Ga0315555, IMG submission 202113) | Salt marsh sediment microbial communities from the Plum Island Ecosystem LTER, Massachusetts, United States - Salt Marsh Sediment SW1603-80 ... | reverse complement strand
TCCTTATTTTGTCACTTATAAGGAACTGCTATCCCATGAACTAATGGCCAAGATGGGTGCGGAGACACTTCGCCGGGCTTTGGACTCGGCAGTAGAACACGGTGCTCTATTACACTCGACTGCAAATGTAAATGGAGTACCTGAAGATGTTTACTCCCTGACCGATGATAGCCGTCAGCTATCGGATATCAACATTTTTGCCCTCTACGAGCAGAATATCGGCATAATAACGCCCATGATTGCTGAAGAACTCAAGGAAGCAGGTAAAATTTATCCGCCCCAGTGGATTGAAGAAGCATTTAAGGAAGCAGTTACACTGAATAAACGCAGTTGGAAATATATCGCTCGCATTCTGGAAAGATGGGCTAGCGAAGGTAAGGACAGTGGAGAGTATAGGAGAGACATTAAAAAGGATGGCCCGGACAAATACATCAAGGGCCGATACGGACACCTCGTCAAAAGATAACGTTCCCCCCGAAGAAGACGCGGGTGAAATCTGCCCGGTTTGCAAAGGGGCAGGCTTCGTTCATCCTGCTCTGGATTCAGGGCAAGTTGATTTCAGCCGGGTGGTACCCTGCCAGTGCAGTAAAGGGAAGCTGAGAAAGAAAAAAACAGAATACCTTGAGAAATACAGCAATCTGGGTTACCTGTCGCAGCTTACCTTCGACAATTTATCTCCTAAAGGAAAACCTGCCCGTCATTCTGAGCGAAGCGAAGAATCTCAAGAACACTTTGCTCAGGTTTACCAGGCTGCCAAAACCTTTGCCGATAATCCCGGGGGTTGGCTGGTATTTTCAGGTCCCAGCGGCTCTGGCAAAACACACCTGGCCTGTGCTATCGCCAATCACCGTCTCAGCTTAGGTGAGCCTGTTTTTTACATCGGTGCTGCCGACCTTCTTGACCACCTCCGCTCCGCTTTCAGCCCCACAAGCGACACTACTTATGACGAGCTGTTTGAACGAGTAAAGAATGTGCCTCTATTAGTGCTTGATGACCTTACCCTGGGAAGCGCTACTACTTGGGCTAAAGAGAAGCTGGAGCAACTCCTTCATCATCGCTTCAATGCCAGGCTGGCCACGGTAATCATCACCGACATGCCGCTGGAAAGAGTGGATGAGCGCTTACGCGGCCATCTTGTCGATAATGAATTCTGCCAGGTATGGACGATTGAACCTGCACCGCCTCTGGAATCCCAGGAGGGCTTAAAATTAGAGCTATTACGGAATATGACCTTTGATAATTTTGACCACAAGAGACTGGAACTTCCTCTGGAACAGCGGCAAAATTTGCGCCAGGCTTTCAACTTAGCAGTAGAATTCGCCCGCTCACCGGAAGGTTGGCTGATATTCCAGGGTGTTAATGGCTGTGGTAAGACTCATCTGGCAGCAGCTATCGCTAACTATCAACTGGCGCAAGGAAAACCGGTCTTCTTTGTGGTTGTTCCCGACCTTCTCGACCATTTACGTTCCACATTCAGTCCGGATAGCAAAATATCCTATGACGAATTTTCTGAGAAAATCAAAGAAGTTCCACTGCTGATACTCGACGACTTCGGGGAGCAATCGGCTACGCCCTGGGCCCAGGAGAAGCTATATCAATTGATAAACTACCGTTATAATGCCCGGCTGCCCATGGTGGTCACCACCTGTCTCTCTTTAGACGAAATTGAGACACGAATCAGTTCACGGATGGTAGACCCCAGGATAAGCCTGGTATTCAACATCACCGCTCCCGATTATCGGGGCAATGTAAAGCCTACACGTCAAGCTAAACGCTACTAATTTGACTAGAGAGGCAACTCTATTTCTCTTCCTATGCTCTGCCGACCGGGATTGCTTCGGCTGACCTTCTTAATCTAGCAGTGACAGGGCGCAGATAAGAATAGAGTTAGTCTCATTCCTCCCATTATTTTTTGATTTCCCAGTATCTTGCCAGGATACCGCTCCCAACCCAGCAGGCTATTGCTATGATCAGGCCGACCCAGAAGCTATACGCCGGGGTAAACAATCCCACCAAAAGCACTATCAAGCCCACCAGACCAATAAGGCTGACGTAAGCGATCTTTGCATTTTTAGACATATTGCGACCTCCTGTTACTTCATGTTACCAGATTCTTCGAGGCAGTGCCTATATTATCCATGGTACCTGTTGTTATTTATGTCTTACTCCCCAGAAGGAAACACACAATCCTGCCAAGAAAATGCCGAGCCCAGATGTTAGGGCGACCATCATTGTGTAATCAGGGAACTGCTGGAGCTCCACGATTATTTAGTCCCATGAATGGAGATAACAAGGGTTTCGGCATTACTATATGGATATAGTATATGATAAGGATTGTAGGGGCTCTGAAGTGCCTTTGAGGGTATTGTGGTGCAAAGCGACAAGCGGTAGCAGTCGCTTGGTTTATAATCCCGTAAATGGCCGTTCTGGTATAGGAGGTCTAGTTATCAAATAGTTGTAGTGATTTAATTGCGATGCTTCTTGCGTATGTGGTAAATTTAATATATCTTAATAAATAATAATTGGGAAAATATGGGCAGTTGGCTCAGTGGTTAGAGCGTCGGTTTCACATACCGAAGGTCACAGGTTCAAATCCTGTACTGCCCACCATAAAATGAGGAGAAAAGGAAATGGCATCTAATAGTAATGATAGGGGAGGGTTCCTCAGCGCTGGCGGAGTCTTAAGCATAGTAGCGGGTGCATTTGAGATAAATGGTGGAGGGACGATGCTGGCTTCAGCAAAGCTCGGTGTGCCGTTCAGGCTGTGGGATTTTGCATTATATCCAGGTATCTGGTTTGAACATATTATACCTGTCGACTCACCCTGGTTTATTATTATGGGAGGACTTCTTGTTGTTCTGGGCATAATAGCCATAGTAGGCGGCATCTGGGCCTTAAGGAGGAGAAGTTTTGGTCTAGCTTTAGCCGGGGCTGTTTGCGTCCTTCCATTAGGCATTTTGGGAATACTGGCAATCGTTTGTATCTCTCTGGCAAGGAGAGCATTCGAGGCAGGTGATTAGATGCCGAAGTGGCGGAAAGGCAGACGCGCTACGTTCAGGGCGTAGTGTCCTTATGGACGTGAGGGTTCAAATCCCTCCTTCGGCACCAATTGAATGGAGTGTTTGATTAGATGGGGTCCCCGAAAAGTACGCTGAGCGAAGCGAGGAACTTTTCGGGGTGTATATGCGCCTGTAGCTCAGCTGGATAGAGCGCAGCCCTGCGGAGGCTGAGGTCGCGGGTTCAAATCCCGCCAGGCGTGCCATGGGCGGTTAGCTCAGTGGTGAGAGCGCCTGTCTTACACACAGGAGGTCAGAGGTTCAAGTCCTCTACCGCCCACCATAGTTAATGATATTAACCCAGTTGCCAAACTAGTTGCGTATTCTGTTTGTTTGAAAATCTGTAATTCTTACTTGTGGGCTACTCGCTCTTCAGGCTAGTATTTTGAGGCTCCTATTTCCTCCATTTTCCCGGTTACCATATAGACTACTCGCTCGCAGATATTGGTTACCCTGTCAGCGCTACGCTCCAGGTTATGCGCTACCCAGATGAGCCGGGTCGCTCGGGTAATAGTTCTCGGGTCTTCCGCCATGAATGTGAGTAGCTCACGAAACACCTGGTCGTATAGATTATCCACGTCATCATCTTCAGCAGCGATTTCCCTGGCGGTAGCAGCATCATGTTTAACAAGGGCGTCTAGACTGCGATGTAGCATATCTGTCATTTTTTCTGCCATACGGGGAATATCAATCAACGGTTTGAGGGGCGGCTCATCACCAATCATTATTACAATCCGGGCAATGCCCATAGCATAATCGCCTATCCGCTCTATTTCAGTCGTAATGTTGAGGATAGCAATGATGATGCGAAGATCACTGGCCATGGGTTGCTGAGTAGCTATAAGCTTAATACACTTCTCCTCGACTTCAAATCGCTTTTGGTTTACCTTCAGGTCATCGCTGATTATCTGGTGCGCCAGGTCAATGTCTCTCTCCTTAAGGGCTTTAATGGAGGACGTAATAGCTTTGCCTACCATGCTGCCCATGACCAGAACCTCATCCTGTATCTCCCTCAATTTCTTGTGAAAGGTTGTTCTTATCTCCATGATTGTCACCTCCCTTTTGCCTTTATCCGAACCGCCCGGTGATGTAGTCCTCGGTTCGTTTATCTTTGGGGTTAGTAAAGAGCTCAGACGTAGGTCCGTATTCTACCAACACGCCGGCTCTATCCTCTTCCATCATAAAGAAAGCAGCCATATCTGATACCCTGGCTGCCTGTTGCATATTATGGGTGACGATGACGATAGTGTAGTGCTCAGCCAGGCTTCTCATCAAGTCCTCTATTTTCAGGGTGGCCACTGGGTCAAGAGCACTGCAAGGCTCGTCCATTAAGATGACTTCAGGTTCCACAGCCAGCACCCGGGCTATACACAGCCTTTGCTGTTGCCCACCAGATAGGGCCAGGGCAGATTGGCCAAGTTTATCCTTTACCTCGTCCCATAATGCGGCTTGATGAAGGCTCCTTTCGACGATGTCTTCAAGCTCCCCGAGGTTATGCCCATGCCTTTCGTGCCTCCTTGGTCCGAAAGCGACGTTCTCGAATACCGACATAGGAAAGGGGTTGGGCTTCTGGAATACCATGCCTACTCTTTTTCTCAGTTCTACAACATCAATGGACTTATCATAGATGTCAATGTCATCAAGCTCAACTCGCCCTTCGACTCTGGCTCCCGTGATAAGGTCATTCATTCTGTTGAAGATGCGAAGAAAGGATGACTTACCGCACCCGGAAGGCCCGATGATGGCGGTGATAGCGCACTCGGGTATCTCCAAGGTGATATTGCGCAAGGCCTGAAAGTCGCCATAGAAAAGATTTACCTGAGTAACGCTTAATCTTGTTCTTTTACAATCAGGTGACTCGTTTAACAAATTAGAGCTTAATTTCATATTCATGAGCTTCACCTCCGCTGACGGGCTCTTAGTCTAATAACGGTAGCCAGAACATTGAATGATAGGACGACTACCAGTAGGACCAGGGCAACACCCCACATGGTACTCTTGGGCATACCGGGAATGTGAGCTGCCACTGTGTACAGGTGGTAAGGCAATGCCATAAACTGGTCTAAAGGTGACTGTGGCAATCCTGGAAGAAGAAAGGCTGCCCCAACTACCAGTATAGGCGCTGTTTCTCCGGCAGCGCGACTCATTGCCAAGACTGCCCCAGTGATGATTCCCGGTGAAGCCTGCGGTAATACCAGGTGTCTGATTGTCTGCCACCTAGTAGCTCCTACTGCCAGACTTCCTTCCCTGTATTCCCTGGGTACTGCCAGTATCGCTTCTCTTGAGGTAGTCACGGTCATCGCTAAGGCCTGACAGGCTAAAGTAAGACTAGCTGAAAGTAAAGACATGCCGAAATGAAATAGCAGCACGAAGACGCCCAGTCCGAAAAGTCCGTAAACAATACTGGGCACGCCAGCCAGATTGACAATGGCCAGATTTATGGCTCGGGTAAACCAGTTGTCTCTGGCATACTCGGTGAGGTAAATCCCTGCCATCACACCAAGGGGCAAGGCAACTATAATGGTACCCAGCATCAAGTAGAACGTCCCCACGATGGCTGGTAAAATGCCACCGGCCTTTCCTGCCTGGGAGGGTGCCTCAGTCAGGAATTCCAGGCTAATAGCGTCGGCACCATTGACAATGATTTGAATGACAATAGCCAGGACCGGGAGGATAACAATAATAGTTGCAACAATTAGCAGGCTAAATGCGGTTCGCTGTGATAACTGACGTTTTGATACTGCTCCGGCTCTCATACCTACCTCGCAAACTTCCTTTTCTGGCGTTCAAGTACTCTATCGGCAATCAGATTAACAGCGAGGGTGATAACGAATAGAATGAGGCCAATAGCGAAAAGTGCCTGATACTGTAACCCACCACGGACGGCGTTGCCAATACCAGACGCAATAGCTGCTGTCATGGGCATCATGGGGTCGGTAGGCGAAACTGGCACAGCCAGGGCACCACCGGCGACCATGAGCACCGTCATTGTCTCACCGATAGCACGCCCCACTCCCAGCATTACCGCTGCGGTAATCCCAGAGAGTGCTCCCGGGATGCAGACGTGCCTGATTGTTTCCCATTTGGTGGCTCCAAGAGCATAGGACGCCTCCCTGAAATCATCTGGGACAGCCCGCAGGGCATCCTCAGAGACGCTTATAATTATGGGCAGGCTCATCAGTGATAGCATAATACCAGCGGTAAGCCCGCAAAGACCGGTATTTAAATTAAATGCACTCTGCACCAGTGGCGATAGGAGCATGAGCCCGATGAAGCCCATAACCACCGAAGGAATCCCCGCCAGTATCTCGATAATTGGCTTCACCGTCTCCCTCACTTTAGCGGGTGCCACTTCCGCCAGGTAAGCGGCACAGGCAACACCAATCGGGACAGAGATGGCAGTGGCGACCAGGGTAACCCAAAGTGTCGCCACGAAGAAAGACGTGATGCCAAAGGTGGGCGGTTCTGAGACGGGGTACCACTTCGTGCCGAATAAGAACTCCCAGGGTGAAGTATACCAGAAAGCAGGCAGTCCCTCCTTCAGCAGGAGGGCGATGATACCCAGCAGTACAGCAATGGTCAGTATACCTGCCAGAAAAATCCAGCCCTCAATTAGCTTCTCACCCAAACGCCACCGACGGCGGAGGGCTTCCCCAGGCTCCGCCGTGGTGGGCGATGTTTTCCCGAGCATCTTAATCTCTATTTCGTTACTCCAGCGGTACGTAGCCTACCTCAATTACCTTCTCCTGACCCTCAGACGACAGACAGTAATCAATGAAATCTTTGGTGACACCGGTGGGTTCGCCATCTGTGTAGAACAAGAGCGGTCGGGCAATAGGATAGGTGCCATCTAAAGCTGTTTGCACACTGGGTAAGACCCCGATTGAATCAGCCGTCTGCTTAATTGCCAGAGGTTTTACTTCTTCGGTGACATAGCCTAGACCGGGATAGAAGATGGAATTGGGATTGCTGGCTACTTGGTTGACACCTTCTTCTGTCGAAGGGAGCATCAGAACGTCGCCGCCATATTCCAGGCTCTCGTCCTCAGTAGGAAGCCCCTTCATCTGAACGACCTGTTCCTTGAAGAAGACGTGAGTGCCGGAGTTGGTATCCCGGGCGATGGCAACAATCTCGACATCGTTCCCGCCTACTTCATTCCAGTTGGTTATATCCCCGGTGTAGATGGCTGATAGCTGAGCTATCGTCAGTTCTGAAACCGGATTTGATGGATGCACCACCACCGAGAGGGCGTCTGTGGCTACCTGTATCTCGTATGGTTCCACTCCATTGGCTTCTGCTTGGTCAATTTCACTCTGTTTTATCTTTCTTGAAGCCTGGCAGATGTCCGTAGTGCCGTTAATCAAGGCAGCGATTCCCACCCCCGAACCAGGACCACTAACAGCAATGCTCACCTCGGGATGTGTCTCCATAAATTCTTCCGCCCATACCGCAGATAGCGGCGTTACCGTGTTGGAACCGATAATTCTAATAGAACTACCACCACCGCCCAGGGCAATAATGGTGACAACCAAGACCACTACCACCACTACCGGTAATATTATGAATAGTCTTTTTCGCATATTCAGTTCTTTTACTCCTTTCGATTAAATTTCTTAATACAAAAAAGCCTTAAACCTGTTGTCCATTTCATCTACCATTAATGTAACAAGTAGAGTTTAAGGACGGTTTAAGGCTATGTTAAAATTGGGTTAAAAATTTAGTCTTTATTTAGAACCTGCCTGGAACGGCAGGCTGAAACTGAAAGTCGAGCCTTTACCTTCTTCACTCCGAACCCAAATACTGCCACCGTGGGCCTCAACGACATGTTTGGCGATAGCCAGTCCCATGCCGGTGCCTTCTCCTGCCCGGGCTTTATCTCCCTTATAAAAACGCTCAAAGACGCGAGTCAAGTCTTCCCTGGGGATGCCTATCCCGGTATCGGCTACATCGACAACAACTGACTCCTCGAGTGCTCGGGTGGTGATTGTTATCCCGCCCCCAGCGGGGGTGAATTTGATGGCGTTGTGGACCAGATTGGCGATTACCTGCCGGACTCTGTCTCTGTCGGCAGGGACAGGGTGCAAGTCAGCGGCGGACTCTCTGGAAATCGCAAGTTTTTGTCTCTCCACCTGGGGGCTGAACTGAGCGATGACTTCATCTATTAGCTGATTGAGGTCCACCGCCTCTTTCTTTAGCTCGGCTTTGCCCGTCTCGATGCGGGAAAGCTCGGTCAGTTCGGCTACCAGCTGTGTCAAACGGTCTACCTCGTTATCAATCCTGGCGAGAAAATCTCCCGCTGCTTCCTTGTCATTTATGGCACCATCACGCAGAGTTTCCACCATAGCTTTGATGCCAGCCAGTGGCGTTCTGAGTTCATGGGATATGTTGCCGATAAGCTCGCGCCTCGTTGTTTGCAGGTTCCTCAGCTCGGTGAGGTCCTGGAACAGGAGCAAGACACCACTACGCGCAATAGGGACGGCGATAGCCCGCAGATATTTCTTCGATATACCTGATTCATACTGGACAGTCTGCGTCTCGGCTTTTTTCAGGCATAGCTTTAATAGCTCATCCACCTCGTGGTCGCGCACTGACTCGATGAGCGGCTTATTGTCGGCGTCCTTGATGTTAAATAGCTTTTCCGCGGCTCTATTGGCCAGCGATATGTTCCCCTCGCTATCTATCATGATGACAGCGTCGGTCATGTTGTCGAGGATGGTTGCCAGCCTGGTCCTATCTTTTGAAATCGCCTCCACCAGTTCTTTGGTCTTTGCCGACATTTCGTTGAAAGCTTGGGTCAGTTCCCCCACCTCATCCTTAGCTTCTATAGCTATCTTCTGTCCCAGTTCACCTGAAGCAATTTTTTTAGAAGCAGCAGTAAGCCTTCGTATCGGCCGGGTAGTTATACGGGCAATAATCCATGCGGCCAGGATAACCAGTGCTGTAGCAATCACCATAGCGATAATGATAATTACCGTCACTTGACGCACCATGTTTTCCAAGGCTGTCAGCGGTAGCGAGACGCGGGCTACACCTAGAGTTTCGTCCTGGTACGAAATAGGCACGGCAACATACATCATCTTTTGCCCAAGGGTTGTGCTGTAGCGGGTGCTCTCTCCAACACCTGTCGCCAGGGCGTCCACAATTTCGGGGCGGTTGGCATGGTTTTCCATAGTGGCAGGGTCTTCTTCGGAATCGCCCAATACGGTGCCGTCGAGGGCAACGATGGTAACCCTGGCTTCAATTTCTGCCCCCAACTTCTTCGCCAGGGCGTCGAGGTTGCTCGGCTCATCCGTGCTCAAAAAACCGGGCAGGCTGGCTTCGGCAGTAATTCTGGCCTCGTTCTCCAGTTGAGAGCGCAGGTTATCAAGCTGGGAATTACGGGTGGAGTTCACCAGATAGGCACCGAGAATACCCATGATGATGAGTACCACTAAGATAAAAGAAACGGTTATGCGCCATTGAATGCTGCGGAACATCTTTAGCCTTCCAGTTTATAACCGGTGCCCCTGACAGTCACCAGATGCTCGGGCTTTGCTGGGTCGCTCTCTATCTTTTGTCGGAGCCAGCGGATGTGGACGTCAACAGTTCGGGTATCACCAGCGTAATCATAGCCCCATACTTTATCTAGTAGCTGCTCTCTACTGAAGACGAGTCCCTTATTCGTGGCAAGGAAGACCAGTAAGTCATACTCCTTTGGAGTGAGGTCTAGTCGCGCACCTTTGTGAGAAGCTTGGTGACGACCGATGTCTATCTCCAGGTCACCGATTTCCAGGGTTTTTTGCTCGATGGCAAGTTGCAGTTTGGACATCTCAGCCCGGCGAAGCATAGACCTTATGCGAGCCAGTAGCTCTCTCATGCTGAAGGGCTTGGTCATATAATCATCGGCCCCAATTTCAAGCCCGACTATTTTGTCTACTTCATCTGTCTTAGCGGTAAGCATCAAGATAGGGATGGTCATCTCTTTTCTCAGGATGCGGCAGACCTCAAAGCCACTCAACTTGGGGAGCATGATATCGAGGATGATGAGGTCGGGCTTTTCCCGGCGGGCGACATCCAATGCCTCAGCGCCATCAACCGCAGTGACCGTATTGTAGCCCTCCTTACGAAGATTGTATTTGAGCGTAGCTAGTAGATTTTGGTCATCTTCGACAATCAGGATTTTTGCCATTTGTGACTCCGCCGATAGTATAAACCTAACAAGATGGCCTATCAAATATTGTAAGAGGCGATGTAACATTCCATTGCAGGGAGACTTAAACAATCAATCTTTTGTTGATTAAAAGTCTCTGATTTAGATACGGACGATGTCCCCTTTTTATATTTTTATTATTTTTCAGTTTTTTTGTTTAAACACCCCTTGACAAAGCCGGGATTTAGTGTATAATAATATCTAGATATATCTAGATATTATTTATGTCACATTAGTTAATGTGGCGGAAAGGAGGATTTAATGTTTAGAGACCGGATTTTTGACGAAGAGCGATTTTTTCGGGGTTCACGGCGATGGGCTTCCTTTCATAAGGGCGACCTCAAATACGTAATATTGGACCTGTTGAAGGATAAGCCAAGACACGGTTACGACATCATCCGGGAACTTGAGGAACTGTCCTACGGTTTTTATAAGCCGAGCCCTGGAGTTATCTACCCTACTCTCCAGATGCTGGAAGAAATGGGATATGCCAGTTCCGCTGAGCAGGAAGGCAAAAAGGTTTACTCGATTACGGAAGAAGGCCTTAAGTTTCTGGAGAATCAGAGCAACATCGCCAACGGCGTAAGAAAGCAGATGAAACATAAGTGGAGTTTCAAGAATATCGGCAAGATGATCATGGTAATGAGGGAATATCATGCGCTCGAAAATTTGCTTGGTAGCAGCTTTCGCAGTCTGGATGCCGATAAAGCGGAGCAGATTCGACAGATTCTCTCCCAGGCTTATCAAGCAATCGAGTCTGTGCTACAAGAATAAAACAAAGGAGGTCTAAAATGGGTTACTTCAGAATATTGGCGGCGATACCGGGTTTCTTCTTGAGTTCATTCTTCCTCATGCTTCTCTGGGATGTCATTGCTGCGAAGCTTGGTATCAGTTTGGATATTAACTACGTCACAGCCATGCTGATAAACATTACGCTGTGGATAGCGATAGCTCCCCTGGCCGCCGTTGCAACTAAAAAGAAATTTTTTGGTTAGGAATGAGCCATATGGAACAGCTGCCCTATGACAACATAATAATTGCCTATGATGATGATAGTCAAAGTTACTATTGCATCTGGCGACCTTTGACCAGTGTCGGCCTGGGAAAGACAGAGGCGGAAGCCCTAGACGACCTGCGAGCGGCAGCACATTTTGGTATTGAAACGATGGTCGAATCGAAACTAAGAGAAATTGAAAAGAACTCATATCACAAGCAGGAGAATGTAATAGGCAGAATAGCAAAAGAATAAGCCATCTTGGGTGCCTGGATAATTTCTATTTTCTACGCTTCAGGAAGCGATAGAGGCCTAAAAAGACATTTATTCTGGGCACCCTTTTCATATAGTCTACATAAGCATCCCCGAACTTCTCGATTAGACGCTGGTCCTCCTCTCGACAACCCATGTAGACAACTGCCGTGCCTACCGCCCCGAGCACCCCGAATAGCCAATGGGGATACCACAAAAAAGTGGTGAGGAAGATTGCGTAGATTCCCCCCGTGTATTGCGGGTGCCTGACAATGGCGTATATGCCTGTATCCACCAGTTGGGTAGTATGGACAAATGATTTACCTTTGGCAACACTACCCCGTCGTGGGAACATGACTATGGGGGCCATTACCAGCACCATGCCGAATGCCCATACCACCCAACCGATGATGAATAATACGAGGTATGACTCTACTTCTATGACGCCTGTCAAGACGAGGGGATTGGCCGGAAAACAGACGATACCCAGAATAGTCAGAAGCGTGCTCCAGAGGATATTTTGCCGATTTTTAAATGACGGAGTTTTACTCATCTCTATGTCTCCTTCTGATGATTTTCCAATCAGTAAGATACTCGTTCAAAGTTTGCCGTAAGGGCCCTTCCAGTGATCGGCTATGTCTAGAAATTTGGAGTACCCATTATTTCTGATAAATTCAATTGATTGCCGGTATTTCCCATATTTGTATCCGCTTTTCCCATATAGCCCATGAATTATTTTGCAGTTGGAGTAATCGTCACAGTCGGCACAGGTTTCAAAATATCTATCTCGAAAGCAGCAGATTTTAATCTTACATTTGGCTTTAGCGATGTCTCTTTCGCCAGTTTCGTATCCCAATTTACATCCACGGCATGTACCTTCAGTAATGTATGCACGACAGGTTTTGCAGTATGCGCCGCAACATCCGATTTCCCTTATTGACACTGAGTAAATGCCCCTGCCTAATTTACCCTCTTAATATTGCACATGTCTCATTTAAGTGCAATATGAGATTAGAAACTGCTTGACAATAAAATCACCGCAGACTACACTCCGTCAACAACATACATGTTGACTGAGAATATTTTAGAAAGGAAGTAAATCATGCCAGCTATCCCGGTGTTTGAAATAGGTATCTGGAATGCCTGGATTTTCATGCTTATAAATTTCCTGCCCATGCCCATAATCATGAGGGTCCATAAAGGTTTGGTAGGAGACTCAATGAGGTCGTATGGTGGGGTTCACAAGGCAGTATACTATGCTGAGTGGATACTCTGGATTCTTGCCTTCGTATACTCCATCTTCCTGCCGCTGCGCCTGGGCACGATATGGTCTTACATAGGTCTCCCCATTGCCCTGGTCGGCGCAGTCGCCTTCGTCATGGTTATAGTGTCCTTTGTTACTACCCCGATTGGTGAGAAACCAATAACCACGGGACTATACCGCTATTCCAGACATCCCATGTACATCACCCAGTTGGTAATGTTAATCGGGGCGGGTATAGCTGCAGCCTCGTGGCTTTTCCTGCTGCTGACTATTGCATACACAGCCCTTAGCTTCATATATGCAGGCTCGGAGGAACGCATGTGCCTTGAGAAGTACGGTGATGCTTACCAGGAATACATGGAGAGAACGCCAAGATGGATAGGATTGCCGAAATCCTGAACAAAAAATAAAGGGGGTAATAACCATGAAGGAACTATGGACGGGACCCGAATTCACCAAGCGCAATCGCGGTCGCATGGGAATTATGGGCAGTATTGCGACCTGGCTCGGCGTGGCATTCGCTATAGTCGGAATTATTAGCGAGGCAAGTATTACTCTTCTCGGGCTTTATCCGAGCTCCTGGTATCTACTGGCGATTGCCAGCTTGATATTCAGCCTGGGTTGCTGGCTTGGCTGGGCAGTTGGCATCTATCTACATGCCCGGGAAACGAAAAATAAAGAGCAAGGCTCACCTGATTCTGAAGTTGTAGATTAACGTTTTAGTCTTGCCCGGGACTGACATGGGGGTATGCCCTGAGCATTGATGTTACCTACGCCTACTCTAGAATAGCATAGCCTTTGTTTTTGGCTTGCTATCCACCAATTATTTAAATATCTTAAGTCGTAGTGGTATTGGACTATAGGAGACTTTTATCACAGGCGGTGTTTACTTTGAAGCATGATATAATCTTTTTTTAAAACAAAAGAGGGTGGGAAAAAATGGAGCAGGCATCACAACCCCGAACCACACCTAGAAACAGAAATCTATCAATATGGCTGTCGTTTACCGCGGTAGCAGTCGGGTTAGTGCTTGCAGGTTTGAGCTATCTGGGATTAATACCGCTGGGTTACAAATTAGGTCCGCATTGGTTGAATCACTGGTTAGGGTGGTTAGCGATGGGCTTTATCGTCATCTATGTTCCTATTTTTGTAATTCTGAAAAGAAGAAACCCCAGAATCTACCCGAAGCTAATGAAAGTGCATGAAATTGGCTTTATAGTTGCCTTCATGCTGGTCTCGCTGCACATTGGCTCTCAAATTCGCAGAGTTTTTCCTCCCGAGATTGGCACTGGAATCGCAGCGTATGTATCCTTACTTGTTCTTGTGGTGACCGGCATCATGCGGAGAAACCAGATACTTGCCACACGCATGGGGACACTGAGAATCGTGCATTTGAGCATGGTCGTTAGCTTTTTCCTGGTAATTGTGCTTCATGTTATACGGGCTTTTTTATTATGACTCTACTGATGTGAGGAGGTGGTATGCCCCCGGGCATTGATGCTGCTTACGCCTTGGGCTACACGAAAGGCAGTAACACTGAAATCATGGTCAGCCTTTTTTTTCTGCAACCTGCTTCTTAAACACGGCCAGCCATTGTATCTGAGTTGCTTTATCAGTTCCTGTTAGTCTCTTCAAACAAACCAGTTCCCAGCCCTCTTCTCCAAGGGAATTTAAATACCCTGGTTTTACCAATTCTCTAAAGTTGTATTTTTCTACATGATATTGCCACTTGCTCATTTAATTGTACCTCCTGCTTATACAACTTAAGCATACTGTATCGCCCAAGCGGAGTCAATGGCCTGGAAAGCTCTGTCTTGCTGTGATTGACACCTACTAATGCGGAGGATAGAATCACAATAAATATGCTTGGCTGGGCGGTTGGTGCTACCTACGCCTAGCCACGAAGATATTGGTTCGTAGAGAAATCCAGTCAAGTCGAAATTTCTTGCCACTCGCTTCTCCTGAGACAAACGAATATTTGTGGGAGAATCCCCAAAGGTAAGGAGAGAGGGACAACTACAAAAAAAACTACCCAAATAGGAAGCTTTGGCCAAGCTGCATTAAAGGGAACGAAGATGAGCAAATCTAAAATCATAAAAACCAAGAGGACAATGCTTGAAGCTAAGCATAATCCCCAATATCTGCTCTTAAGGCAAAAAACTCCACCCCTAATAATAAATACAGCCGCAATAATGGCGGCCAAACCCATAACAAGGGGAGAGCTGTCAGGAGCTGACCCCCCAAAAAAATAAATCAGAAAACCAACCATAAAGACTATCGTTATCACACTATAAATTATCATCAAAATACCAGCTGCTTTTCTCATTCCAGTCTTCTGTACCCTTGATACATCATATGAGAATCAAAAAGAGTTGTCAATAGGTCCTCTTACGGTCTTTGACTTCCCGGCACCACCTACTTATCAGGATTTCACCACCATAACCACCCTGGAGGGACATAAGGTCTTGATAGGGAGTTGGAGAAGTAGTATAATACCCACTCAAGTAAGAGGCAGTATGCCGCAAAGCCTGATTCCTCATAGAGAGACTGTCTCAGGCAACGATAACTCTGGAGGTGTTTTAAGATGAGCAACGCGAAAGAAGTTAAGGTAAATATTCGGCGCATGGAACGTAACGACATTCATGAGGTCCTGGCTCTTAATAGAATAATCCAGGGTTCGAAGCGTGATGTTATCAGTTATGATGACATAGCTGCCGCTAACCCCGGGACACCGCCAGACGTGAGTTTCGTAGCTGAGGTTGAAGGTAAAATAGTCGGCTTTTCGATCAACCGTTCGATGTACCTAATGGTACCGCTTACTGAAGTATGCATTATTCACGCTATATTTATTCACCCTGACTATCAGGGGCGCGGCATTGGCCGCAAGTTAATTCAGGCGCTCCTGTATCATTGCCAGACCGAAGATATTGGCACGGTTCGCGCCCTCATTCCAGAAGGTAACAAAGAACTGCAGGCCATGTTCGAACGGCAGGGTTTCCAGTGCAGCCCTATTATTAATTTCGATAAGAGTTTCGAGGTTTAGGTAAAAGGTACCTCAACATCTGAAGAACGCCCTGGTATCTATTGACCGGAGCGCGTTCTACTTCCTCCTGGTCTTCCGCTGCTTACTATACCCCCGCCGATTTTGTGACTAGCTAGCCTGGTTTGACAGAAACAGGCTGTTTGTGCTATGTTGTTGAGCCCGCTTAACAAAAATCACTGAAAGGACTGGCTAGGAACTGCTTAATCCACCGGGGGCTGAAAAATGAGGTATGCAGAGACAGGGGTCAATTTAGAAATTGATCTATTCCGAGGAAGCATCGAGAGGGAAGCAAGTGACCCCAGATTAACTGAACTTCACCTGGGGGGGTTAGGTACTAACGCCAAAATATTATGGGACAGGGTCCCCCCTGAGGTTGACCCCTTTTCCCCTGATAATCTACTGATATTTGGCACCGGACTTTTAGGTGGCACACCCGCTCCCGGAGCTAATCGCACCATTGTTTCTACCTTTTCTCCCCAGACTTTGTTAATGGCATATTCAATGATGGGGGGATTCTGGGCACCAGAGCTGAAATTTGCCGGTTACGACAAAGTAATCATTCGTGGTAAGTCCCCCAAACTGGTTTATTTGTGGATAAACGATGACAGGGTGGAAATACGCGATGCCTCTCACCTGAAGGGTAAAAGCGCTCTTGAAACTGCAGAGCTTATTCGACAGGAACTGAAGGAACCGAAAGCCCAGGTGGCTGCTATTGGCCTGGCCGGTGAAAACAAGGTCTATTATGCTTCCATCGAGCAGGGCAGATCCAGCGCCAGCCGGGGCGGAATGGGCGCTGTTATGGGAGACAAGGGGTTGAAGGCGATAGCTGTTCGCGGGAAGAAGGACATCAATATTGCTCGACCGGAAGAGTTTATGAAGCTCTGCAACGAGGTGTTGCAATATATACAATTCCGGCGGGACAACCCGGTTGTGGGGGTGCCGCCCATTTTGGCCGGGATTGGTTCACCCCAGGAGATGGCTATCCACGATGAGCAATGGCACACCACCAGTTTCTCATGGGGAAATGCCCGCCACCGGAGAAAGGACTTTTGGACCGAGGGAACCGCAGGGAATTGGAAGGAGACTCAGGACAAGGCGGTGGAGCGGTTGATAAGTTGCTATAACTGTCCGATGGAATGCGGGGCGGTGATTGCATATCCATCACTGGGACTCGCCAAATACATGATGAAATGCTACTCGAAACTTACTTATGTGATGGGGGCTATGGCAGATGACCTGGAGTTTGGTTTTAAAATCGCTGGAGATGCTCAGGGATATGGAGTGGACAGCTACACAACGCCCCAGGTTATGGCCTTCGCCATCGAGCTTTATGAGAATGGTATTTTGACCGACAAGGACCTGCCGGGATTCCCGTCCAAAAACGAAGACAGGTTCTTCTATTTGCTTGAAAAAATCGTTCGGCGAGAAGGTATCGGCGATATTCTGGCCAACGGCGTTTATAAGGCGGCTCGTCAAATCGGCAAGGGGGCGGAGGAGTACGACCATAATACTATTAAGAGACAGGAGCAGATTCCCATTAAGCTGGGGATGCTGAACCCCATTTACTACATTATGTGGTCAACCGGCGAGAAGGTGAATATTACGCAAATCGAAGGACAGCTTCCCCAGGCACCCTTCCTTGCCAAAGAGCTGAGGGAGGAGTTTGTAAAAGATTGGCCCCAGCTCCCCACCGGAAAAGAGGAAAAATTCAAGCGATTTATCCTGGACTGGGGGGATGAAGACAAAGGGTTGCCCTTCTGGCCACCTATCGATTTAGTTTTTGAACTTGTCGAGTGGCAGGAAACGATGCATTACATTGACGACTCCACCGGTATATGCGCCGGCTTGTCGTCATTTCCCATTAAGCCTCCCTATCATATACATAATCTACCGCGCATAATCTCATCTGCCACCGGGCTGGATATCGATGAAGATAAGCTGTGGCAGATAGCCAGAAGGAACCGGACTTTACTCAGAGCCGTTAATGTCAGAAGAGGCATGAGGAGAAAGGACGAGCGTCCTCCCGAAGACCATTGGAAGAGGAGATTCCCCGAATTTGAGACCAAGCTCCACGACGAGTATTACAAGTTCAAGGGATGGAACAAGGAAGGCATTCCGACCAAGGAGACTTTGGACGAACTCGGTTTGGATTATGTCAGCCGGGACTTCGAACAAAGAGGGATTTATAAAGAGAAAAAAGTCAAGGTAACCAAGCCGGATTCCCCCAAAGGTGAAAAGGCGCAGGTGGCTAAGAAAGATTCTAAAAAAGGGAAAAGTCAGAGTAGTAAACAATGAAAACAGTCAAGCGAATCAAGATAGACGTTGATAAGTGTAATGGCTGCCGGGCATGTGAGACGATCTGCTCCGCCTTTCACGCTGTGCCCAAATATAGCAGCGCTAACCCGGAGAGGTCTCGGATTCGGGTGCTTTTCGATCCATTAAGAAATATTTATGTTCCGGTGATAGCCGGCGAGTATACCGAAGCCGAATGTAATGGCAGAAACGTTTATACGATTAACGAAAAGGAATATGACGAGTGTAGCTTCTGTAGAGCTTCCTGCCCGTCCAGGGACCTTTTCAAAGAACCTGATTCCGGTCTCCCTCTAAAGTGTGATATGTGTGAAGAGAGATCGCCGGATGAAGAGCCGTTATGTGTTCAGTGGTGTATAAACGATGCTCTGACTTATGAGGAAAAAGAAGAGGAGGGAGAAGAGGAGGAGAAACCGAGGGAGATGGAGGTAGGATTAGAATCATTAGTGAAGAAATATGGGATAAAGACGGTAAGGGATACCCTTGCCCGGATAGCCAAGGGCTGAAAATTAAGGCGAAAGAGAAGGAGTAAAAGATAACGGAGATTGTAGCCCCCTTCAAGGAGGGGGTAGATGCGATAAAGGAGGCGGGTGGGGAAGCCTTCAGGTTTTGTTATCAATGTGGACTGTGCGATACTGTTTGTCCGTGGAATAGGGTCAGATCCTTCAGTATCCGCAGGATAGTCAGACAGAATACGTTTGGTCTTCCTGATATAGAGAGCGAAGACACATGGCGTTGCACTACCTGTGGACTCTGTCCTCAGCGGTGTCCGAGGGGGGTGGGAACGATAGAGGCTAGCCTGTCTTTACGCAGGATTGCTCAGGGGGCAGGAATTTCCCCCGCTCCAATCCACACCGTAAATGTGAGCCTGGGTACCGAAGGTAACCCCCTGCGTGAAGCACGAGCAGAGCGGGCAAATTGGGCAAAAGGTCTGTCTGTAAAAACGTTCACCGAGGGGACGGAAGTTTTGTATTTCCCCTGCTGTTACCCCAGCTATGATTCAAGGTTAAAAAAAGTGGCTATTGCTACCGTCAATATCCTTAACAAGGCAAGGGTGGATTTTGGGATATTAGGGCCCAAGGAGAATTGCTGCGGAGAAAGTATCCGCAAGACAGGTGACGAGGAACTATTCAGGCGCTTAGCCAGGGAAAACATCAAAACCTTTATCGATAACGGCGTGAAGAAAATCCTTGTTTCTTCGCCCCATTGCTACCACACCTTCAAAAACGAGTATCCCGAATTTAAGGTCAACTTTGAGGTAATTCATGTCTCCCAATATTTATTCGAGCTTATTAATGAGGGCAGGCTCGAGCTTACCAAGGAGTATGCTAAGAAAATTACCTATCATGACCCGTGCTATCTGGGTCGGCATAACGGCGTATATGACGAACCCCGAGGGGTCTTAAATAAGGTACCCGGCCTGGAGCTGATTGAGATGGTTGAGTCGCGGGAAGATAGCCTCTGTTGTGGAGGAGGAGGCGGCGGGATTTGGATGGACGTTCCCAAGGGCGAAAGATTCTCCGACATCAGATTAGAGCAAGCTATCGATGTTGGAGCTGAGGTGCTGGTTACCGCCTGCCCGTATTGCATCACCATGTTTGAGGATAGCAGGTTAACCCGAGAGAATCCCGAAGTCATAGAGGTTAAAGATATTACCGAGGTTATTCAAGAAGTTATTTAGATAAGCGTGACGGAGGGCGTCGCTCTCGACCGATAGTGCCCATAATCGGGGCATATTGATAAGAATGGTAAAAAATGGAAGAAGAACTAATTGAGGGACAGTCTGTTAATAGTCCCGAAGAAGATAATGTCGGTGATGTTATGGTCGTCGGGGCAGGCATCAGCGGCATTCAAGCTTCCCTGGACCTGGCTGAGCTGGGCTTTAAGGTTTACCTGGTTGATAAATCACCGGCTGTCGGCGGCAAGATGGCCCAGCTTGATAAGACCTTCCCGACCAATGACTGCTCCCTGTGCATCGAATCCCCCAAATTTATCGAATGCAGCCGGCATCCCAATATAGAGATCATCACCTATGCTGAGGTTGACAGGGTGGAGGGGGAAGCTGGTGACTTCAGGGTAACCCTGATTAAAAAACCCAGATATATTATAGAGGACGAATGCCGGGGTTGTACTACCTGTACTGAGTACTGCCCGGTCAAGATCCCCGATAAATACAATCAAAACTTATCTGAGAGTAAATGCACCCATATATATTTCTCACAGTCGGTTCCGCTGGTCACATACATAGACCCCGAAACCTGCCTTTTCCTTAAAGACGGGAAATGCAACATTTGCGTAGGAGTCTGTAAGAATAACGCAATAGACCTTCATCAAAAGCCTGAGAAAGTAGAAATAGAGGTGGGGGCAATAATCCTGGCTCCGGGCTATGAGGCCTTTGACGCCAGGCTAAGGGGGGACTATGGCTATGGAAAGATGGAGAATGTGGTAAGCGGTCTCGACTTTGAACGGATATTATGTTCCACCGGTCCTTATGAAGGTGAAATAAGACGCCCCTCCGATGGAAAGCATCCGAAGAAGATAGCCTGGATTTCGTGTGTCGGTTCTCGACAGGTTATCCCGGGCGGCAACAGCTATTGTTCTGCCGTATGCTGCACCTATAGCCAGAAGCAGGTGATTCTGGCCAAAGACCATGACGCCGAGATTGAGGCTACTATCTTCCATAA
>Ga0315555_1000974_pt1 | contig 20807 bp, 20 predicted proteins | sample SalMarSW160380MG_FD_202113 | JGI IMG/M metagenome (GOLD analysis project Ga0315555, IMG submission 202113) | Salt marsh sediment microbial communities from the Plum Island Ecosystem LTER, Massachusetts, United States - Salt Marsh Sediment SW1603-80 ... | reverse complement strand
GCTTGTTGATTACCTGCTCCGGAGAATGCGATTTCTTGACCATGTCTTACCCCCTTTATTTTCAGTTCCAGTCTAACATTACTACTGGACTCCTTTTTGGGGGGCAGACCAGTGGTACGGATAGAATAACTATACCTGGTATTAAAACTTACACGCAATCAACTAAAACATGTGACGTAGTTATAGGGGTTCATCCCTATAATGATTCTTTTGACTTATATTTTGTCCCAACAATATTAATTGAGAAACTTGGTCAAAGTAGTATTTCTTTAAAAAAGATTGAATCACTTAAAAATAATTATGAGATATTAGACAACTGTAAAAATCCAACATTTGTTATTTCTAAAGCAAAAGAGTATGGCATCCTTTCTTAATTGCCATTAGCATTACCCCCCGTTTCCCCCTTTCCTTCCCAACTCTGCTATAATTAGGTCATGGAAAAACCTCTACTGCTGTTGTTCGATGGCAACGCTATCGTCCATCGAGCCTTTCATGCCTTCGGCGCTACCCGTTACCGGCAGGCAACCCCGCTTACCGTGTCCAAGACCGGGGAGATCGTCAGCGCTGTCTACGGTTTTGCCCTGATGCTCCTCAAAGTGCTCAACGAGCTTAAGCCCGCCTATCTGGCTATTGCCTTCGATAAAAAAGGCCCCACTTTCCGACATAAGATGTACGACCAGTATAAGGCCAACCGTCCCGCCACCCCCGACGAACTGGTCGGTCAGATAGACCGGGTCAAGCAGCTGGTAAAAGCCTTCGGCATATCCCTCTTTGAGGTTGATGATTACGAAGCCGACGATGTTCTCGGTACACTGAGCCGGCAGGCTGACGGAAAGGGACTGGATACCATCATTGTCACCGGTGATGCCGATACCATGCAGCTGGTGTCTCCCGGGGTGAGTGTCCTTTACCCCAAGCCCGGCAAGACTTTCTCCGATACCATGCTCTTTAATGAGGAGACTGTTGAAGAGAAGTACGGCGTCCGCCCGGAGCATATTACCGACCTTAAGGCTCTGGTGGGTGATACCTCCGATAATATCCCCGGTGTCCCCGGCATCGGCGAGAAAACGGCTATCAAGCTGATACGGCAGTTCGGTTCGCTGGAAGACATCTATTCTCATATAGATGAAGTAACCCCGCCCCGCGTGAAGGAGATGCTGCAACAGAATAAAGCCCTGGCATACCAGTGTAAAGAGCTGGCAACCATCGTTACCGAGGTCCCCGTTTCTATCGACCTGGAGACTACCAGTATCGGCAAATATGACCGCCAGCAAGCGGCCGATTTCCTTCGCGATTTGGAATTTTTCAGTCTATTGCCGAAATTACCCGGCAGTGACGGGGAGTCGTCCGCGGCAGAGACAGTGACTGAGAAAGCCGGCGGCGACTATATTTTAATAACCACGGTAGAAGACCTCGACAAGCTTTGTAAACAATTGAAAAAGGCCGGTACTTTTGCTTTCGATACCGAAACCACTGGGCTCAATCCGATGCTGGCAAAGCCCGTCGGCATTTCCCTTTCGGCGGAGGTGGGTAAAGCCTGCTATATACCCGTCGGACATGTTATCCTCGATGAAGTCACCCAGCCGCCGCTGGAGCAGGTGATGGAAAAACTCAAACCCCTCTTCGAAGATACCGCCATTGCCAAGATGGCTCACAACGGCAAGTTCGACATGATGATAATGGCCGGGAGTGGCGTGGCGGTCAATAACCTTGGCTTTGATACTATGATTGCCGCCCACCTGCTGGGAGAAAAAGCCATCGGTCTAAAAAACCTGGCTTTCAGCAAACTCGGCATAGAGATGACGCCTATCAGCAATCTCATCGGTACCGGTTCAAAGCAGCTATCCATGTCGGAAGTCGGTATCAGGGAGACGGCTGATTACGCCTCCGCCGATGCCGATATGACGTTCCGGCTGGCTGAATTATTTAGCAAGGAGTTGGAAAAACACAACTTAAAACAACTTTTTACTGAAGTGGAGATGCCGCTGGTGCCGGTGCTGCTTGACATGGAAAAGAACGGCGTACTCCTTGATATAGATATCCTCAGCGATATGTCGCGGAACCTCGGTGAGCAGATAAGCGTACTGGAGGAGCGTATCTACAGCGAAGCTGGCGGAGAGTTCAATATCAATTCGCCGCAGCAGCTTGGCCGCGTTCTTTTCGATAAGCTGCAGCTGCCGACGAATCGACGCGGTAAAGCCAGGTATTCCACCGAGGCGTCGGTTCTTCAGGAACTCAGCCGGGAATTCCCCATCACGCGTGATGTTCTGGAGTACCGCCAGCTTACCAAACTAAAGTCGACCTATCTGGATGCGCTGCCCAATCTGGTCAATCCGAATACCGGAAGGGTTCACACCAGCTTTAACCAGACCCGAACGGTCACCGGACGCCTTTCCTCCAGCGACCCCAATATGCAGAATATCCCCGTAAGAGGCGAATTGGGTGGGCAGGTACGTCAGGCTTTTATCGCCCCGGAAGGCTGTCGCCTACTGGCCGGAGATTACTCGCAGATAGACCTCCGCGTGCTGGCTCACCTTTCGCAGGATGAAAATCTCCTTAAGGCTTTTAAACGAGATGAGGATATTCATGCGGCGACGGCCGCCCAGATATACGGCATTAAGTCCTCCGAAGTAACCTCGGATATGCGCCGCTTCGCCAAGACGGTGAATTTCGGCATTATCTACGGCATGAGTGAGTATGGACTGGAACAGGCGACCGAGCTTTCCCGCGAGGAAGCCGGAAAGTTTATCGCCGCTTACTTCGAGAAGTATCCCGGGGTCAGGAAATATTTCGACGCTACCCGGGAACAGGCCCGGCAGGGCGGATACGTTGAGACACTGCTGGGTAGAAGAAGATTTATTCCCGATATCAACTCGTCCAATCGTCAGGTCAGAGAGGCCGCCGAGCGTATGGCTATCAACATGCCGGTGCAGGGTACTTCCGCGGATATTATCAAGGTGGCGATGATTAACCTCTACCGCCAGATGAAAGAGAAAAAACTCAAGAGCAAGATGCTGCTCCAGGTCCATGACGAACTCATCTTTGAAGTGCCTGACGCTGAAATGGCAAAGATGTGTAAACTTGTTCCCGAGGTAATGTCGGCGGCGATCAAGCTCGCCATACCCCTCAAGGTAGATATTAAAGAGGGTAAGAACTGGGGAGAAATGAAATAGGCCATGCCGGAACTCCCTGAAGTAGAAACTATCAGGAACGAACTGCTGCCGTACGTCATCGGGCGTACGATTACCGGTGTTACCTTATTCTGGGAAAGGATAGTGCGTTCACCTTCGGTCGAGGAGTTCGTTTCTAAAGTAGTCGGACAGGAAATAACCGGTCTGACCCGACGTGGCAAATACCTTTTTTTCAATCTCAGCGGTGGCGAGCTGCTGGTAATGCACATGAAAATGACCGGCTCGCTCCTGATAGACCCGACCGACGACAGGTTTACCCGGGCTATTCTCTATCTGGATAACGGGTCGGCGCTCCATTTCTGGGACCCGCGCAAGTTCGGGGTGGTGTGGCTGGCAGAAGATGATAGCGATGTTTCCAGCAAGCTGGGACCCGAGCCGCTTGAGGACGAGTTTACCGTCGAGATTCTGGCGCGGCTGCTGCAAAAACGGACGGCGCCGGTAAAACCGGTATTGCTTGACCAGTCGGTGATTGCCGGTATCGGCAACATGTACGCCGACGAAGCCTTGTTCGATTCTAAAATTCACCCTTTAAAGCCCGCGGGGAGTCTTTCCCGCGCCGAAGTAAAACGACTCCATGCTTCGATAGTAAAAGTATTGCGGAAAGCTCTTTATAAAAAGGGCGCCAGCGTACGGAATTATATCCGCCCCGACGGTAAACCGGGCACTGCCCACGACGAGTTTAATGTCGCCCACGGCGTTGGCAAGAACTGCCCCGATTGCGGTACGCCCATCCAGCGCATTGTGGTACGCGGACGCGGTACCTACCTCTGCCCGAACTGCCAGCGCTATTAATCGTCCCAGAATCGGAAGGGCGGGTATTCGTCGGTCATCAGTGAAGCGTAGGCTGCCACACGGTATGATCAACTCACGGTAATTCTGCAAGGGCTGAAGCGTAGGCATCGTATGCCTCTGTATTAAACAGCACGAACACAACCTCTTTGATAGAGGTGGACTGCCGTAGAAACGAAACGACTGTCTTGATGGCAATCCTTGATGCCTCTTCAACCGGATAACCGTAGACACCCGTGCTGATAGACGGGAAAGCGATACTTGACAGGTTGTTCTCGGCGGCAAGGTTCAGACTTTCGAAATAGGCGCTGGCCAGCAGGTCTGCCTCTCCCTGGTCGCCTCCACGCCATATAGGTCCGACGGTATGGATGACGTGCCCGGTCTTCATCTTCCCACCGGTGGTGATAACAGCCTGGCCGGTAGGCAGGCGTCCCTGCTTGGAGACTATTTTTTTACATTCCTCCAGTATGGCAGGCCCGCCCGCCCGATGAATCGCACCGTCCACTCCCCCTCCGCCCATCAGACCGGAGTTGGCGGCGTTGACTATCGCATCGGTAGTCATCGTGGTAATATCGCCCTTTGTAATGGAGAGTTTGGCTTCGTTGATGATCTTCTCGGGGTTATTATCCATACTATTCACCCCCTTATTAATTGTTGCTGGTAAGGTAATCGATTGCCCATTGAACAGCTTCTTCTCCGGTAACTTCTAACTCTATATCGGGCTCGATTCCCTGTCCTTCGATAAGATGTTGATTGGGCGTCAGCCAGCGTGAAATGGTGAGTAATATCGCCGAGCCGTCATTAAGCAGAATGAACTGGCCGACGCTTCCTTTACCGAAAGTTTTAGTGCCGGCAATAATAGCGCGGCCATAGTCCTGTAAAGCGCCCGCTAGTACCTCGCTGCCGCTGGCACTGGAACTATCCACCAACATGAGTATCGGCAGGTCAATCACCGGCGTGACCTCGACCCTGTTAGTGGGGTATACTTCGCCTTGGTTATCTTTGATATAGAGAATAACATCTTCGTCCAGGAAGTAGCTGGCAACTTCAACTACTACATCAAGTATGCCCCCCGGATTACCGCGAACATCAAGGATAATCCCCCTGGTTGTACTTTCATCGATGCCTTGCAGGATTTCTCCCATTTCTTGCCCCGTCCGCTGGGTAAATTCGGTAATGGTAATATGCGCAAAATCCCCTTTCATCTCCAGGCGCACACTGGCTACTTCCACTTTGTCTCTGATTATCTCGATTATAAAGGGTTCGCTCACTCCCTCCCGGGAAATGAGGAGTTCCAGGAGCGTTCCCTGAGGACCGCGTATTTTAAGTATCGCTTCGGCAAAGCTCATATTCTCGACCGGCTCGCCATCTATTTCCAGGATAATATCCCCGGCTTTTACTCCTGCTTTTTCCGCCGGTGAGTCAACTATCGGGGCGATTACCGATAAATTGCCTTCCTTCATCGTGATGTAAGCGCCGATACCTTCGAATGCTCCCTGGAAATCACTGGAATAAATCGTATATTCATCGGCGGTAAAAAAATAGCTATAGGGGTCGTCCAGCGCCTCCAGCATACCCTTGATGGCACCATGACTGAGCGTCTCGGTATTAATTTTATCACCCTCAACATATTCGGTGAGGATTTTGCTCCAGGCCTGGTTTATGATCGCAGGTCCTGTTCCCTGGCTGTAGGGGGCACCAAGACCAAACAATAAACCGGCGCTGAAAGACAGCCCTATAATCACCACCGTAGCTAAGATGATAATAACTCTATTTGTCTTTGACATGATGAAGATTCTCCCCTTTTGCAGAATAACAAGAATACACGCCTGCACCGGTTACTCTAATTAGGTCAGGTAAACCACAAATTGGTTAGCGGGCTCGTATTTATTCGACCACACAGACAATCCTATCCCGAGGGCGGTCTGGTATTGGGGGGCGGCGGATTTTTCATACCCAGGCGGAAATATTCTCCGCTGTCTTTACGCTTCCAGTTGACCGAAATCCGCTGTTGCGTCGGGTGCAACATGGTTATAGCCCCCGGGCGCGGACACTCTTCAATACAGCCGGCGCAATACCAGCATTCTTCAGGATAAACGACGATGGGTTGCTTCCCCTTTTCCGGGTTGGGCATCATAACGTCGGTGGGGCAAACGTCTACACAGAGGTTACAGCCGATGCAAATATCAGGATCAAACTCCACCGCTTTATTCGGCGTCGGGGGGTTAGGTATTATATATAATTTATCGCTCATTTCCTTTTACCTTTCCTTACTACATCGGTTTTGTCTTTAAATTCAGGCATAACGCTGGTAATTTTCCTCATAAGAGGCAGCGTAAGGTGCTTTCAGGTGGAAGTCCAGAGGTAGTTCACGAATAGCTACCTTATTATTCTCCTGTCGGATAGGTAATAGCTTATTCCATTCGGGTGGGTCCATCTCCGGGTAATCGAGTCGGTGGAAATCAAGAACGGAATTGCTGGCTTTGCGTTCAAGTGAGGACTTTATAGCCAATTCTCCCACTGATATAAGTGCCTGACATTCCAGCAAACGACCGAGTTCGTGGGGATTGGAGGCATAGGCAGATGCCAGCTCTGTTGTCTTGAGTTCATCGAGTAATCTCAGCCCCAGATTGAGTGTCATTTCATTTTTATGGCGACCGCAATAGTCACGCATGATTCTGGCTATGGCGGCATTAATTTCTTTCCAGCCGTTACCGCCTTTGTCCTGCTTTACTGCCGTGTAAGCCCGGTTTCTCTCGGCTTCGATTTGCTGACGGTCTACCAGCGGTTCCGGCGCTGTCCTGGCATATTCAGCCGCGTGTCTACCGGCATATCTTCCGGTGGTATGGGACTCACCGTGGCAACCACCCCCAAAGAGTGTACTGCCGGCACCTATATAGAGTCCTTCCAGATTGGTCCTGAGATTCCAGTCCACTAGGAAGCCGCCGCCACCGACCATCCGGACGTTGGGTGGGGTGTTGGGACCTCCTGCCCAGTAGCAGGAATTGAAATAACCTTCGAGCGGCATGACGGGTGTCTGGAAGAGGTCTTTATCCGGGTCAAATCCGGCTTTAGTCATAGTATCGTATATCGGTATGCGGGTCTTTCCCTCATTACCCACCATCATACCGAAGATAATCCTGCGTTCGTGTTCCGAGAGGAGAGAAAGGTCAGCGTAAAGCGGTAGTTTAAACTCACCTTTACGTATACGTTCCGGGATATCCGGAGGGATATCATTGAGGCGGTATTCCTGATTGGTCCGTGAAATTCCTATACCGATACCTAACTGGAATCGTTGACCTTCCTGCGGGATAAAGCGGTCTTCTACGGTTTTCAACTCCCGACCGAAGGGGTCAACCCAGGGGAGTTCTTTACCATCGGCATCGACTATGGGCGTGCCGTGGTAGGTATTACTGGCATTTCCCATGCTGTAAGGTGCATAACCCAAACCCGTCAGTCTGCCCTGCTCCGAGGCTTCCATACAGACGAATTCGGCGCCGGCGTTCCAGCCGATTGCCTGGCCGACCCCGGCGCTGTTCATATCAGCCATGGCAGCCGAGGCGGTCAATTCCGGAGCAAACAGCGAGAGGCGCCCGGCGCCACCGGTAGCGATAACGGTAGCTTTCGACCGGAAAACATAGAACTCGCCGGTACGGGTATCCACGGCGGTAGCCCCGATAATCCTGCCGCCTTGTTTACCTCCTTCATTAAGAAGGCCGGTGACCATCATCCGGTTATAAATATCCACACCGACCCGCCTGGCCTCTTCGTAGACCTTAACCTTAATATCGTATCCCCAGATGCGGAGAATGTGCTTACTCTGGTAATCGTAGGCGAACATGAGCCTGGTTTTTTCATCGCGGAAATTGGCGCCTTTGAACTCGTCACGTACATCCCTGATTTGGATGCCCATCTTCTCGCATTCGAGGAGGGTATCCCAGCTCTCCTTGGTGATGATGTAGCGGACATTACCGCCGGTCCAGCCCTGCATACTGTCGTAGCATCCCAGGGTGTAATCCTCCGGGGTGACTTTGGAGCACGGATTGGTAACGGCGCCATGCCAGTGGTCGACCCCGGCGCCGCCCGAGCCGCTTCTTTTGGCGTGACCTCTTTCGGCAACGGCAACTTTAACACCTTTCTTCACGGCATTGATGGCTGCCTGAAGTCCGGCGACCCCGCCACCGATGACCAATACGTCCGTCACGACCTCATTAACCTTATTGTAATCCACGGGGTAGGGCCATTCGGGCAGCTGGCCGGTTGCCTGTATATATTCGTGCCAAATACTCATTCCATAACCTCCCGTTGCTTTAGTCGAGTCAAGTAAACCTGTAAGCCGAGTTCTGTGCTCCGGTTTAACGGAGTGGTGACCATCTATCTAGCCCTGATGTTGCCATCAGGGTCAAGCGACCAACCCGGGGAATAGGCCGGGCGTCCTTGAGTCCCTCTATTCGGTCTTGCTCCGGATGGGGTTTGCCCAGCCGACCGGTCTCCCGATCGCTGGTGAGCTCTTACCTCACCATTTCACCCTTACCCTGAAACAGGGCGGTATGTTTCTGTGGCACTATCCGTGGGGTCGCCCCTCCTGGGTGTTACCCAGCATCCTGCCCGGTGGAGCTCGGACTTTCCTCCCCGAAAAAACGGGGCGGTCACCCGGTTTACTTGACCCGTTCATAGTGTAGTGGAGAGATGGGGGTTAGTCAATAAGGGATGGTGGGTGTAAATGATAGAGGGGACGAAACCCCCTCTTAATTCATCTGCTACTAGAAAGCCTCCCCATATCCACCAGGGGAGTTTAAGAGGGATGAAACCCCTCTTTCTATTACTTCCCCCTCTCAAACAAACGAAATGATACCCAATGAATGAGTATCTGTTTGAGAGGGGGTCAGGGGGAGAGCATGTGAAAATATCCAAAACCAGATGTGTCTAAAAGCTAGGAGAGACCGGAATTGAAACAGCCTTTTTAGTGGGTTGCCTGGCCGACAAAGAAGACGATAAGACCGCCCATGGCAGCCTGGATTAAAGCCAGGATGAGAGTGGCTCTATCTATTTTCCCGTCCAGCTTAACTCTGGAGCGACTGTAGATGAAGATGACAATCAACCCCCACAGAACGGCGGCGATGAGGTGACCGTCGGCGTAGCCGGTCAGCCAGCCAATTAAGACGGCCGGAACAACGACCCAGGAGATACCGACGAGGAAAAGTATTAAAATACCCGGCATAGTATATTTCTCAGGGTAGGCTCAGGTTACCTATGGTTCGCCTACCCCGGTCACCTTTCATATAGTCCGTGTTCAGAATATTATAAGCGGTCTAAAGCTTTATTGGCAAGGCTGTCCACTTCAGTGCTTTGGGCGCGGGGGACATGCTGTATCGAGAATTTCTCCAGCGAACCTATCAGTTTGACCACGTTTTCGTAGAGGATTCTCAGAGAAGTGTTTTTTACCCGATACCTGCCGTTAATCTGTTTTACGACGAGTTCGGAGTCGGAATAAACTTTCACCTGTTTTACACCGAGTTTAACAGCTTTTTCGAGACCGGCAATGATGGCGCGGTATTCCGCCTGGTTATTCGTGGCTTTCCCGATGCGGCGTGAAATACTGGCAACCAGATTGCCTTTATCGTCCTTGATAGTAGCGCCGATAGCCGCCGGTCCGGGATTGCCACGGGCGGCACCGTCGGCATTGATGATAACGCGTGTAATACTCAATATGTCCTTCAGGATATGTACAGGATTCGTCCGCAGGTGCCGCATTGTATCGGTTGGCCGCTTCTGGCTTTTTGCAGAGCGCTGGCCGATAATGATATACGACAGGCACGGCATATGCCCTGTTCAACTTTAGCAACAGCTTGTTTCTTCTGTTTCCTTATTTTTTCATATAGATTAACGGTTGCGGTATCTATTTGACCAATCAACTCCTGGCGTTTTGTATGAAGGTCCTCGAGGCTGCCGTTTAACTTTTTTATGTCGTCGGAAAGCTGCTTTTGTTGCTGCTGCCAGTCTTCCTCTAGCTTTTTAAGGTCATCGGTAGCGGTGGCAACAATGCGTTCAACCTCTTCAACCCGGTCGATTATCTCCAGCGTGGTGTTTTCCAGGTCGTCACTGTGTGCTTTCATCGTGGATACCTCGTGCTGGAGGCCGGATAGTTCCTTGGGATTGTTTATCTTGCCGCCGTATAACCGCCCTTCTATCTCAGCGATTTTATCGAGGAGGTCGGTTACCTCGGCTTCGGCTTCCCGGTGTTGATGTCTGAGTTCGTCGAGTCGTTTTTGTTCGGTGTCCAGCTTTTTTTGTGACGTATCCAGGACATCTCTATTCCCCAGTTGACTTTGCTTCTGGTTCAGAGCAAGGTCTTTTTGCTCGATTTCCGTATCGAGCTCCTGAAGCTGAAAGAGCTGCCTGGTTACTGCCATTTTCCCTGGTGACTATTCTATAACGTAGGACGCATAATATCAAACGGCATAAGGCGGGTGACAAAACAGGGTAGTAAAAACAGAACATATGTGCTATTGATTAGAGAGTAATACTTATCACAACGGATTATCTGCAAAGGGGGAGATATGAGGCTATTACGATTAGCCGTAAAGAAAGAGAGGTGGGACCTGGCGGCTCATACCATCGTGCTGGCGACGGCAAGGCAATTGAAGAACGGGGGGAAGCTGAATGACAAAGGAAGCAAAGCGAAAAAAGAGCAGCACCAGGGGTAGTCGGAAATCTGAAAGGTCTGATTTTTATACAAAGGTACTTGACGAGGCGGAGAAACTGGATTTTATAGCGGCTGCCGATGTGAATGGAATAGATAACGAAATTGCTTTGCTGAGAGTGAAAATAAAGTCGGTGCTGGAGAAGGACCCGGAGAACATCAGGCTTATCATGCAGGCAACGAATACCCTGGCGGGACTGGTGAAGACGCGGTACCGGATTACCAAGGAGCAGCGGCAGGGTCTGAAAGAGGCGATAGGTAACGTGTTGAGGGATGTGGCGATTCCGCTGGGAATAAGTATAGGGACGAAGGCATTGAGTAAATAGGAGCGGATTGATTTTGTTTACCTCACCCCCTGTGTCCCCCTCTCTTGACGAGGCGATCCGCAGGAGAGGGGGAGGGATATTTAAGAGGGGCTGCGCCCCCTCTCGCTGCGCACTCCCGCTGCGGGAGAGGGGGAAGAGAGAAGAAAGGCAAAGACTTTCCTGAATAGCCGTTTTTCAAAGGGAAGTGATGAGATTTATTTTAATCCATCCCCCTAGCCCCCTTCCTTTGAGAAAAGAAGGGGGAATATTAACGAGGGTGAATCAGTGAAAACGAATTCATCTATCAACCGACTGAGGCCATACCAGAAAGAAGCGGCGATGGCGATACTGGAGAGCGTTTTCGGGAAGAAGGGGATGACTTTTTCGGTGGAAATCGCCCGGCAGGGGGGTAAGAACGAGCTCTCAGCGCAGCTGGAGCTGCTTCTATTGACATTGCACATAGCCGAAGTAAAGAACTTGATAAAATGCTCGCCGACCTTCAAGCCGCAGGCGGTAATCTCGATGTCGAGGCTCAAGGACAGGCTCAACGACGCCGGGTTCGGCAGGATATGGTCATCGGAGCAGGGCTACATCATCAAGCTGGGCAACGCCCGGGCCTTTTTCCTCTCGGCGGACGAAACGTCGAACGTCGTCGGCAACACCGCCCACATCCTTCTGGAGGTCGATGAATCACAGGACGTGAGTAAAGAAAAGTACAGCAAGGAATTCAAACCGATGGGTGCCACCACCAACGTGACGACCGTCCATTACGGGACGACCTGGGACGACAGCACGCTGCTGGAAGAAGTCAAGCAGACAAACCTCGAACTGGAACGCAAAGACGGCGTCAGGCGGCACTTCAGCTACGACTGGGAAGAGGTGGCCAAATACGTCCCCGACTACCGGGCTTACGTCGAGGGGGAAAGGAAGCGGCTGGGAGAAAACCACCCGCTTTTTATGACGCAGTACCGTCTGCTGCCTGTACGCGGTGGGGGTGGTTTCCTCAGTGTACAGCAGCGGGAGCAGCTGCAGGGAAAACATCTTCGACAGCGGCGGGCGAAAAGCGGTAGAGCCTATATAGCAGGGATAGATTTAGCCGGAGAAGCCGAGGAAACAGAAGGCGATTTTATAAAGTCGGCCAATACAAAGCGCGACGCGACAGTGGTGACCATCGGTGAGCTTAACTTTTCGTCGTGCAATGACATAAATCGAGAGGCATTTATAAAAATAGTCGAACACTACCGGTGGACGGGACGAAAGCATACCGAACTGTACGCGCAGCTCGTGGACATCTTGAAAAACGTCTGGCGGTGCCGTCGGGTAGTCGTCGATGCCACGGGAGTGGGCGAGCCGGTGGCGGCGTTCCTGAGGAAAGCACTGGGCTCCCGGGTGACACCGTTCAAGTTCACGCAGTCGAGCAAGAGCGAGCTGGGATTCAACCTGCTGGCAGCGGTCAACGCGGGTCGCCTCAAGATTTACAAAGGGGATGGTTCCGAAGAATATCAGGAGTTCATGTGGGAGATGGAGAAGGCGCGGGGGCAGTACCGTCCCAGCCAGACGATGAACTTCTACGTTGACCCGACGCAGGGCCACGATGATTTTCTAATGAGCCTGGCGCTGATGGTAGAAGCGGCACGGCTGTATGAGCCTAAGAAAGCGATAGGGGGAGAGAGGGAGTGAGGGGAAAAAAGAGGGGAAGAGAACTCATTTATTTAGTAATCTTTCGGTGTGATATGCTATACTTCTTAAAAGCAATTATCACTTTAATAAGTTACTCATGCATGACTTAGAGCAGATAAACGATTTAAGGGAGCGCATAGGAGTAGCCAGAGCTAATGCGCCTTCTGATATATTCACAAAATTCGCTAAAATGCTGGTTAAATATACCACTTCGCTTTTAGTAGTATTAACACCCATTTCAAGAATAACTACGGCAGTGGGTGGTTGTTTGATAGTAATAACTATCGGGTTTTTAGCCTTACCAATTTCATTCGTATGGTTACCTTTCTACTACCTGTTGGCAGGAACCAGCTGGTTATGGTTAAAAGCCTGGTATCTTAGACCGATACTATTACTTCCGGGTGTAATAGTAGCTCTTATCGCAGATTTATACGTAATGCTTATGCCTGATTTTGAAAGAGGCGCCAAGATAACCAAACTGGCTGTATGCGAAGAGTGGCCCTTATCCTGGTACTTGATTCACCCTCCGAAGCAGTCTGTCGTTTAGAGAAAACTTAACTTCCGATTGGGGTAAAAGGGGGAGGGGCGTTAGTCCTCCCCTCTTTTTTTATGCTATCATTTAGGCAATCGGAAAACTTCAAAGGAGATACGTGATGGCACAACAAACGCTGGAAGCTAGAGTGGCGGCGATGGAGAAGGAAATCGATAGGCTGAAAGCTATCGAGGCGATACGCAAGCTGGAGCACGCCTACAGCTTCTACCTGGTGATGTGGATGCCCGATGAGATAATGGATCTGTTCGCCGACCGGGACGACGTCACGCTGGAATGGCCCGAAGGGATGTTCTTCGGTCGGGAAGGTCTTCAAAAGTTTTTCGGGAATATCAATCCGAAGAAAGACCCGGAGTTCATGCACCAGATGATGCACCTCTCCGACGTGATAAGCATCGCCGAGGACGGTGAGACGGGCAAAGGGCGGTGGTGGGGATTCGGGGCGATGGCGCTGCCGATGGGCGAAGCGGGCGTCATGCAGGCGCTGGCCTGCGGCATCTACGAGAACGATTTTATTAAAGAGAATGGCACATGGAAGCTATGGAAGATAAAATGGGTGCCGGTATACTCGGGGACACCGGCCACGGGATGGGTCAAGCCGGACCGCGTCGCCAGACCCAGGCCGCAACCGGGAGAAGGCGAGATAAGCGTGCCGGAATGGTGGGACTCGGACCTGCCCGCCAGGGGAATAGATTACGCGTATCCCTCGGGGTATATACTGCCGTTCCACTTCAAACACCCGATAACGGGGAAGGAGACCTCCGAGGTAGGGCGGAACAAGAGGGTTAAAGGGGTGTGAAGGAGTAAAAAGGGGTTTTACTAATCCATCCCCCTAGCCCCCTTCCTTTGGTAAAGGAAGGGGGTGTTTTTTAAAAGGGAATTGTAATATCAATATATATGCATTATAATAACTCAAAATGTTATTATTGACATAATAGTATGAATAGTGAACTGAAAATTAATCCTGAGATACTTCAGTGGGCAAGAGAGGAATGCGGATATTCAAAACCGGAAATAGCAGATAAGGCCCAGGTTGGTTTAGAAAAATATTCAAATTGGGAGAGAAGTGGTAGTGAAATAAGTCTTAAAGAACTCATAATATTATCAAAAGTATGCAAAAGGCAAATTGCAGTATTTTTCCTTCCCTATGTTCCACCGAGAACTAAAAGACCTACAGATTTTAGAAATCTTGAAGCAAAACAGGCAAGACTTACAGATAAAACGTTACTATCTTTTAGACGTACTACCCGATATCAAGAATTTCTTCTTCAATTGCATGGCACAGAATATTATCAAGAAAAATATAATTGGATTTCAGAATATAAAAATCTATTTGGTGATTCACAAAAAGATATGGACGGTATTACTGAATGGTTAAGGAGTATTTTACACTATGATATACATGAACAACTGATAGACACCATTTCACCTGAAGATTCATATAAAAAATGGCGAAATAGCGTTGAACAATATCTTGGAATTCATGTATTTCAATTTGCATTACCACAATCCGAAGTTCAGGGTTTTTCTTACTCAGATTCCTTTCCATATTGCATAGTTATAAATAATACTTATACTCCTACTTCACGAACTTTCACTCTATTTCACGAATTGTCACATGTCATGAGAAGTCAATCAGGTTTGTGTAAACCGCATGACACCTATTTTAAACAGGAAGATTCAATAGAGTATGACTGTAATGATTTTGCAGGTAATTTTTTAGTACCTTCGAAGGAAGTAATACCAGCGAAAGATAAGGATACCATATTTGAATATTCAACGAGATTTAAGATTAGTAGTGAAGTGTATTTACGTAGACTTTTTACTCTTGAATATGTATCTGATAGGGAATTTTTTATCCTTCTTGACCAAATCCGACGGGCAGTAGTAACTAGTGAGCCACATTACCCGAAATCGCAAATTACGAAAGCTATTAATTCTAGGGGAACTGCGCTTTTTGACTCTACTATAGACGCGATGAAGAAGAGAGAAATATCATATTCACTTGCATCAGATATATTAGGTTTGAAGATTAATTATCTGTTTGATCTTTGAAAATGAAAAAGAAAGACAATATCATATTTTGTCTGGACACCTCTGCTTTTGTTGATATAAACAGATACCTGAGCAAACTAATACCTAGATTGTTTTCAGAACTAGATAAACTTTTTAACAGTGGCAAGATTATCTCTCATGAGATTGTATATGAAGAGATTACTACGGGTTCAAAGAAACCTGATTCTCTATCAAAATGGATAAAAAACAAGAAGGTGTTTTTTGGAGAAATAACACTACAACAGACGTTAATTGTAGCTGATATTATACAAAAATACCCTACGCTTATAAGCTATAAGAATGAAAAGAATGACGCTGATCCTTGGATTGTTGCAACCGCTATTGAACAGAAATCGATTCCAAGTATGTTTTCCCGACTTTATGAATATGTTGTAGTTAGTACAGAAAGTAAAATGATACCTAACCACCTTCCAGCGGTGTGTAGATACTATTCTATCAAGCACTATGATTTACAGCAGTTTTTCTCAGCAAATGGTTGGAGTTTCACTCTTAGAACGTAATACTTGTATACCTTGTCATTTCTATGGTATGGGGGAGGGTGTGATTTTTTCCGATCTTAGCCGCGGATGATACGAGGGTGGTTTGGGTGGGAATAGATAACTCTTGATTGGGGGGTGAAGGGGGGAGGTTAAGCCCTAGACTTTCATTTTAAGCAGCATCTTCGCCCCTATCTGGAGCATTTTTAACTTGCCGACTTTCTTCATCAGAATTCTAGTGTACATGGCATTCATATCTTTGGGAGGAGTTTGTTCCGAATCCTTTTTCTTGAGCTGGATGGCATTTGATTCACAGATCACGACGCAGTTGCCACAGCCGATGCAGCGGTCAAGGTTGGTAGCCGCCCAGCCGTCGGTCATATAGCGAGCCTCCATCTGGCAGTAATCAACGCATATCTGACAACCGTTACAAAGCTCGGGGTCGACTTCTGCGTAGAAATTAGACGCATAATAATCAACCGGGCGGGGAAATTTCTTTATCGAAGTCAGGATTCCGCAGCAATCTCCGCAGCAGCAGCAGATAGCTTCCGGGTGCTCGGCGTTAACCGGCTGTAAAATCAGTCCCGCTTGCTGGGCTTTCTCCAGAATATCAAGGGCATCTCCTTTGGTGATGTAGCGGCCGATACCCGCATTAACATAGTAATCGGCTTCTTCCGGTGAAGTTATGATACATGTCTCGCGAAGGTTGGTCTTGGTGCAACTCTGGCCGACCACATCCTTGGTCTGCCGGCAAACGCAGTTAGCCACGGCGATTTGCCCGCCGGCGTTTTCCACCAGATATCTTACGTTATCATAATTGCTGACCTGGTATTTTCCCGGAACGGGAATGCTCTTTTCCACCGGAATGGTGCGCAGGAGAGGGATTTTTGTCTTACCTACTTCATCAGCGAATTTTTCATCGAGGTACTGCAGGAAGTCTTTAGCGAAATCTTCAGTGAGGCGTTCCACCTGGAACTCGTACATGCCGATTGCCAACGGGAGACTGCCGTACACCTTTTTACCGTCTTCTTCAGTCCCGTAAATGCTGCCTTTATATACCAAGTGGTCCAGGATTTTCTGCAGTTGCTCGACCGACATCCCGCTTTTCTTAAGACGCTTGTGAATACGCTCTACCGGTTCGGGTATCATCGAAAGCTGCAGGGCAATCCCGGCTTCTTCCGGGGTAAAGAGGTGTTTCAATATGCGGATTTCCACGCCGGATTCCGTCTCCGGGTAGCTGATGGGCATCCTGTCAAGGTATTTCTGTAAGTCGCGGTAAACCTGTTCTTCCTGTACCATTTAAACCTCAGCTTTTCATAATATTACTGGTCGATGATAATCTACACGGCATAAATATATTTGTCAAGCTATTCTGACGAACAGCTCAATACAGTGGGAAAAGTGGGGAGGGTCTCACGACCTTAGCCGTGGATGATACCGGATGGTCTGGGTGGGAATTCTTCGACAGGCTCAGAATGAGCGGATGGGGTGGGGGTAAAGGGGAGGCAAAGGAACTATTTTCTAGTCGCTGATGACGCCGGTAAGAACCAGTATTCCAATGACAACAGCCACGGGGCCGCCCATGAGCAGGCGCAGTCGAAACCACCTTCTACCGGTGGGATTTCTTATCAGGCCGATACCGAAAGCGAGCACTCCCGCCATGATACAGGCTATTCCTGCAGCTGTCATGTAAAGTCCTCCAATACAGGTAAAAATTTACAAAGGGTCAGCTTGTCAGGCGAAGTATTTCCGAAGCTCTGCCGTAGCATAAAAGGTAGTCTCCCGGTAATACAGCTTCCTCGTTCGCAGGGGATGATAGTACGACGTCTTCCCGCTCGATAGCCAGAACGGCGATACCTGCCTGTTGAAAGCCGGTGTCTTTGAGTGCCATACCCAATGCCTTATCGCTTTCGCGGATGGCAATATGAGCTACGGCGTAGTCGCCAGCCTGATGGAGGAACTCCTCGGCGTGCAGGTCGGGAGCAGTCCCTTTCCAGTGAAACAGTTTAATGATACCGCTGGTGAGCCTGTCCAGGACTTTTAACCGTGCCAGTATTACGAGGGGGACAATTACGCCGATAATGATGAGGATATGAAGCAGCGGGGGCGCTGCCAGACCGGCCCTGAGGTAGAGAACCATGATGATAATAACGGACAGGACACCGGCGTTGCCAATGAAGATGAGCCAGGTGGCGATGCGGCGACGTTGGGTATGGTTGAACACCGATTCGGCTTCGCGGGTGGTGAATCCGGTACCGGTAAGACAGGACAAAGCCTGGAGCCTTGCCTTGGAGCGCAGTATGCCGGCGGCTTCCAGGCCGATAGAGCCTATCCAGAGAACGAGTAACCAGACCGCCAGGAAGATGAGCATAACCGCAATTTGCATAAAAACCCCCCGATATTATCAGACCAAATTTTACTAATCAAAACAGGCTTTTAAAGAGACACTGGTTTTAAAACACGTTTTTGGGCATCTGGCATAACGACGATGGTCATCACAGGCCGGACGACATTACGCCAAATCTGCGGGAAATGAGCTAGGCCGGGCGGGACGTAGATACTCGATGAGGTATTGATGATAACCTTATCCCTCTCCGAGCCTTCTCCCAGCCAGAACTCAACCTCGGCGCCTAAATCCGTGGTATCCCCGGGGTCGGTTCCCAGGAAGACGAATATCTCTTCGTAGTCGTGCTTATGGGGTTCGGTGATAAAGCCATCTCCGATAGTAACATCACCCGAGATGATGCCGTATTCGATTATCGAATTACCCTCTTTGACGCGGTCGGGCGAAAAGATAACCCTGGGTCCGGTGTCCACGGGACTGCTAACCGGTATCTTGTCCGTATCCGGGATTTCATCCTGATAATCGCCGGTAACGATGGCAGGCTTACGAACAACGTATTTATCGTATCTCGATGCTGGCATGGGTACACCTCCTTTATACACAGGGATTGCGTATAAGTCATGATATCCGAGTTACGCGAGCCAGTCAAGAAAATGTGGGGTGGGAGGTGGAGATTGCTTCGTCGCTACGCTCCTCGCAATGACAGGTAGAGTCAAGTGCTTTAAAAAAAAATCTCCCTCTCCTTTGGGGTGAAGCCTGGAGGAGAGGGAGATATAGGGTTCAGGTTGCCGGGATTAATTAATAGAAGAAAGCTGTCCTTCTGCCCAGCCAGTAACCGACACCGAAGAAAATTAAGGCGCCAAGAATCGAGAGAACAATTATCGCCCAGGTGGGAAAGGAGAAGGGTGGTGAAACATAAAATTCGCTGGGTCCGGACCAGGCACTCTCATTCGAGGCAGCATCGATGGCTTTTATTCTCCAATAGTAGGGAGTTTCCTTACCGGCAAGAGCCAGTTCCTCTTGTTGGGTCAAGGTATATTCAGAGACTTCAAGCCCGGTTTTTTCGAGTACAATCGAGGTTGCACTAAAGCTGGAATCGGTGGAAATCTGGAGGGCGTATTTTACCGGGGAACTGTCATCAGTGACGTCTTCCCAATCAAATCTAATAGGAGAGTTTACTTTAGCTCCCAATCTCGGTAGGAGCGGAGGCGGAGTTGAGGGTGGGGTGGTCTCAACAGTGTAGGTGGTTTCGGCGGTATGAATGCCGTCAGTAACGGTGATAATATGGGGACCGCCAGCGCTGGGAGGAGCCTGGAAGGTAACCAGGAAAGAGCCGTTGGATTCAATCGTGGTAGTGGCTACTTCTACGCCGTCGTATTTAAGTACAGCCGTACCGTTAGGGGTGAAGCCAGCCCCGCCTATGCCGATAAGCGAACCGATTGTGTCACCGCTAGTATTAATACTGAGGTCGGTTTCATCCGGTGAGGTAGTCGGTGGGGTCGTGGTTGGGGGCGTTGTCGTTGGCGAAATAGCATTTAGAGTAAAGGAAGCAGCAGCCAGATTTGCATCTTCATCCTCGGCTTCGATATAGTAGCTGCCCTGAGTAAGTCCCAGGTCCGGTATCTCAAATGCCGGTATGTAGAAGCTACCCAGAGTATCAGTTTGCGCGGATTGGATAAAGTTATTGTTGAAGTAGATATCTACCAGTTTGGGACGTCTGGCAAAGCCCGTACCGCTGATACTTACCGAGTCACCGACTTCTCCTGATTGAGGGAAGATGATGATATCCGGTTCCACGGTGCATTGAGCGCTGGCGGAATAACCACCTACAGTAGCGGTAATATCGTGAAGACCGGCTTTACTTTCCGGTATGAGAATGGTGGAAGCAAAATTGCCGCTAGTGTTGGTTGAGGTATTACCTTCTTCGATAATAACGGTTGTACCATCGAATTGGATAGTGATTAGCTGGCTGGCGGCAAAACTAGTGCCTGTTATTACCAGAGGAGAGTCGACTATGCCCGTCAGGGGGCTTACGGAAATGTCACCACCGACTACCGTAAAGGATACGATAGCATATATTACCTGAGATGTGGCTGGCTGACAGGCGTACAGGTAATGGGTACCCGGGGCAACAGCACTATTATCGCTAGTAAGTCTCTCTGGTACGGTGAAGGTTGTTGTAAAGGTGCCGGTAAGACCGGTGGTGATGCCAGAAGCAACTGTTGAATATTTAGTGATATCAGAACCTATAATTTGAGTGAGAGTGGCTGGCTGGCTAGAAAAATAAAGAAAAACGCCATCCGGAGGATTTGTAGTGGGGGAAAAGGCGCTGCCGGTAACGGTGATGGTATCACCTATCTGGCCTGATGTTTGATTGAGGAATAAACTGGAGCCCAGAGCGGGTGAGGTGGGTATGGCTACCATGAGCAGGGATATGATAATAGCTATCCCGAGTAATTTGGCGATTTTCATCGATTTCATTGTGACCTCCCTGGTATTAATTTATTCCGATGGTTTGAAAGCAGTACGTCGCCCTATCCAGTAAGCAAGATAGCCAACCAGGATAGCAGCGATGCCGATTAAAGTATAGATAGCCCATGCGGGGAATGAGAACCCCCCTTGTACGTAAAATGACCTGGGGTCTGACCATTGACTTTCATTTTTAACATAGTCTACGGTTTTTACCCTCCAAT
>Ga0315555_1000970_pt1 | contig 20835 bp, 16 predicted proteins | sample SalMarSW160380MG_FD_202113 | JGI IMG/M metagenome (GOLD analysis project Ga0315555, IMG submission 202113) | Salt marsh sediment microbial communities from the Plum Island Ecosystem LTER, Massachusetts, United States - Salt Marsh Sediment SW1603-80 ... | reverse complement strand
CATTACGACTAGATGCTGATGTCCTGGATTGGTTTCGGTCCTTAGGAAAGGGCTACCAGACCAGAATCAATTCGGTCTTACGATCGTTCTACGAAGCACACAAGAAAAAGATATCTTAAGAATTTTTCTATTATTATTGCCAGGTAGACCCGGGTGGTTGCCCACCCGGGTCTACCTGGCAGAACACGATCCGCACCTGGATCTCGACGCTCTGCTCCCTCTACTACGGCTTTCTGGTGCGTCCCTGGCACCGCAAAGTCGCGAAAGCACTGCGCAAGGAGCCGAAATGATACCTTCGCGATTGGTCGGACATTGAGGATGAAGGCCGGTGCTGTGAAACCATGATCGCATGCCATTTGCTCAAGGCCGTCGAGGCATGGACGGACCTGGGCCTGGGTGATTTCCAGCTGCGCTACCTTAGGGACAAGCAGCAACGAGAATTCGATTTTCTGGTGCTTCGCGCCGAGGAGCCCTGGTTTCTGGTCGAGGCGAGGCATCATGAACAGGGCCTGTCGCCCGCACTCGCCTACTTCCAGCGGCAGATCGGATGCCCACACGCTTTCCAGGCTGTGCTGGACAGCGCTTTCGTGCCCAGCGACTGTTTCACGCGGCACCAGCCCGTGGTCGTTCCTGCGCGCATATTGCTCTCGCAATTGCCATAGCGGCAGGCAGCTCTGGCCGAGGCCGAAGGACGGACCGTCCATCCGATCTCACCGGCGCAGGGTTGTCTTTCACACAAATTTCGCCTGAGACATGATCAGCCGACGGATCCGCTATCCTGAAGCCAGGGCCATGATGTTGCTCACCGTTCGCCAATTCCGGCTGGTCGCAGGAACTCCGAGCAGCTTTTCGATGTTGGCGGCAAGCTTGGATCTGCCGATACCCTCGGGGGCATGCAGGTAAAAGACGCTGCCCTTTAGGGCAAACCGCTCGCTGTCCTTCTTGAGGTTCTCCATAGCTTCCAGGTCAGGTTTCTCCGGCACCGAGGCCAGGAAGCTCAGGTGCAGCGTCTTGGGCTGGGACTGCGCTTCGGGGAACGGATTTGATAGGAGGGCCTCTTCCAGTTCGCCCGACTCCAGCACCAGCACCTGGGGCTCAAAACCGAAACGCTCCCCGATTGCGGCACGGATTCTGATTGAAATCCGGGAAGAATTTTCCTCCACGCTGCGGAACACCGCGTTGCCGCTCTGGATGTAGGTCCTGACCTCCCGCAGGTCGAGGGATTCTAGGATCTCGACAAGATCCTTCATCGGCACGATGCCGGTGCCGCCGACATTGATTCCCCTGAACAAAGCTATGAAGGTCTTCATCACCAGCTGCCTCGTTCAGCCGAGCTCCGACTGAAGTGCTCTCAGCCGCACTTCGATCCAGGGAGACTCTTTCAATTCACAAAGAGGCCGCAACTCGGAATAAATGAGCTTCCACAGGAGATTCGAACCGCAACGGAGGAGGATACCCTCTATATCGGCCCAGTCACGGGTTCGATCTGCGAACGCTTTCAATATGATCAAATCTTCCGCGCTGCAAGTTCGTAGAACGACAGAGGGAAGAAACTCGAAATCGGAAGCCCGGTCAACAACGCCCATTTCGTAGGGCAATCCTCCCAGGGCGATGTCTATCCCGATACCGGGCTTTGATTGGAGTAACAGAACTCGGTGCTCCAAAGCGAAGGCTTCGGCTTCTTCGATTCGGGAGGCGTAATGTTCCGTCAGTTCCGAGATAAAGGATTCTTCGTTGCCGAATCCGGTAAACAACGTGCAATCGACATCTTGGGTGACCCTGGGTTCACCCCAGCGTTGAAGTGCCAGGCCGCCGATTAAACAGAACCTCCACTTCCGGGTAAAGAAAAATTCCTGTAATTCCTGCGCCGTGTCGAACAGGTCGATCATCGCCTGAGCTTTTGAAACCAGCGTTGCTGTTCCACGAGGCCTGAATCGGGTGGAGGTTTGAAGTGGATGCGACAGGATTCGAAGGCTCGCGCCAGGCGCCGGAGGGCAACGGAAGTATCGGTTTGCTGCAACTCGCTTTTTTTCAGCCGTCTCAGCACCTGCGACGTCTCACGCCATCCTAGCGCCCATCTCCTGGCCCTGGTACGGTCTTCGTATTTTGCCGCCATTCTGGATCAATTATACCCGAACCGCGAGGATCACTCTACCTGACAAAAATGCGTTCCGCTTTCTTGAGCTGCTTTGAACTGAAAAACAACCCAACCTACTCGGTGAGGATCCGTCAGTCTTTGTAGGCGATCACGCGGATAATACCGATCGTCGCTCCCGAGTCGTCGGCTGTGCAGGTATCGCTGACAGAAACGACCGAATCGATGTGGTTTTCTGCCAGAAAGGTGTTGACCTGATCGTCCAGTGCTTCCAGCTCCCGCTTCGTATGAAAGGGTTTCAGTTCGGATGCAAAGGTCTTGACTTTCATTCGTGTTTGACTCCTCTTTATTGCCGCCGTGCATTTTCCGCGGCTTTGAAGTAGCGGCCTCCAAGGACGTAATCCCAGCCCGCGTCGTAACGACGGCGGTTCGACTCGGCCTGATCTGATAGCTTGTCCCATCCTCTATGCTGCGGGACAATCCTGGTACCGCTCTCCTCCGCTTCGAACTGGATCTCGACCTCCTGGGCGCTATCGGATTCCCGCCCCGGATGCCAGCTGAATACCAGCCGGCGGTGAGGCTCGTAGACAATGACGGCTCCCCAGAGGATTTCCCGGCCCCCTGGTCCCGTCTCGTATATTCTTCCCCCGGCACGGGGCTCAAAGGTACAGTTCTCCGCCTCGTCTCCCTGTACAGAATGGGTGGCCAGAGGCCACCAGGAATCGATGCCTTCGGTAAACAGTCTGAAGGCTTCGGCCTGAGCCAGAGACACACGGACGGATTTCTGAATTGAGCGCGGGTCCATGGTATATCCCCTTCCCCTGTTGCATTTCTATGCTCAAAACCTACTGCTCAGGTATGACAGCGGTCAAGAAAATAGTTACAGACCGGCTGCCGACGGCAGGCTCTGCTGCTCCCAAGAGGATGATCCGCTAGCCGGCAAATTGAAAAAATCAGCTGATAATCAACAAATTCCCCGCATAAAATTGCATTCTCTCTGAACTGGGCTATAATCATAGGAAACGTGAAAAGACTCACTCTGACCCTTCTCTGCGTCTTTCTGTTTCTCGTTTCTTTTAACGTTTTCGCTCAACTATCGGATCCTGCATGGGTGAATGATGGGCCAAGTACGGACCTCGATACGTGGACGACTTCTCTCACCAGCTTTCAGGCAAATTGGGATGAAATCACTTTTCCCTCCGGTCTATATGACTCTCTTCAACGCTACGAATGGGAAATTCGCAGACAGAGCGACAACGCTCTCCTAACTTCAGGAGTTGTATCGGGTGGTACCAATCCTCCGGAGTCGCTGTCTACTTCTGTTACTCCCTCCTTTTCCGAAGATGTCAATTACTACATCCGTATCCGTGGAGCGTATTACTACGCACCCCTCAGTGGGGGACCTCAGTGGTTCTACAGCAGCTGGGTTTCCTCTGACGGCTTCCTCGTCGATGCAGAGGGCCCGGTGGCGAACATCGATCCACTGCCTGCTATCCAGACCGGCAACAGCTTCATCGTATCCTGGAGCGCCGTCGGAGCTGGTGCAGCGATAGAAAGTTATGACGTCCAAAGCAAGAAAGGATCGGGAACATGGCAGAACTGGCTTACTTCCGTCGCAGTAGAATCAGCAACATTCACAGGCAATAACGGGGCGAGTTACTCATTCAGAGTCCGCGCTAAAGACACTTTGGACAGACTGGGTTCCTATTCCTCGGCTGTAACCACCACGATCAACGCTACCGAAGCAGCTCTGTCCCTTACAGCCAGCCCGAGCACCCTGACCTTCTCGTCCACCGAGACCTCCCAGAGCGTAGACCTGCGGATCACGGCCACGGCCACCGGAAGCGTCGCAATCACTTCGATCCAGGAGGAGCGGGACTATACATCCTGGGGCACGGAGACCAGCCCGGCCGAATCCCTGAGCTTGATCATCCCGGGCGGCACGACCCCTACGGTGAGCCGCACGGTCACATTGAGCTCCCTGCAGCGCAGCAAGGCGCTGGGTACGGGCACTGTCGGCGGCTTTTCCCTGGACTACACGATAAGCGGATTTTCCTCCGGAACCCCCGTGGAAGGCCGGATCAGCATCCCCGTGACCGTGCACGCCGGCCTGCCCTCCTCGCTGTCGGTGAGCAGCGTATCCCTGGCCCTGCCCCCCTCCCCCTACTACGTGGGGGATGTAATCTCCAACCCCACGGTGACAGTTCATGCCACCGGCTCGGGGGTGGTCCAAGGACAGGTGCTGGTGGACGGTTCGTTGGGCTGGAGCTCTACGCCCAGCTTTACCGTCAGCGTGAGCGGCACGACTTCCTTTCCCGTCTCCGGGGCGATGCCGACAACGACCCCGGGAACCCACACGGTCCGGGTCGAGCTGACAACACCGGGGGGCTTCTCCGACGACCAGAGCTACACGGTTTCGGCGGCAACCCCGCCCTTCCCGCCTTCCACCCTGGTCCTGGTGCCCGGCGTGGCGGAACTTGCCGATCTGTCCGGCAGCGCCTTCGTCACCAGCGCTTCGGGCTATGAGGAGTACAATTTCAGCGGCACGGCTACTCTGCGCCTGCCATCACTGGGAGGTACCGAGCTGCCTGGTGCAACCGTTTCCGGTCTGGAGGTGCGCTACGAGGACAGCGCACCCACGGTCGCTCAGATCCGGGGCGGCACGGTGGAGAAGCTGGCCGGCGGCTCCGAAGTGTTGGTGACCTTTGCCGACGATACCCTGCGCATCAAGCGGGTGTTCTTCGAGGGCGCGGCGAGCCCGGCCGCCGACCACGTCCTGGTGGACGCCATGCTCTTCCTGCCCGAACTGGGAAGCACGGAGCTGCTTTCCGTCGAAGACCTGGTCGTGGGCACCGGTGGAGTAGAGGACCAGGAGCTGCGCTGGTCACCGGGGGACGGCACGGCCTTCACCGCCTTCGGCCTGGAGTTCAAGCTCCACGACGTGGGAACCACCCCGGCCTTCCGCTTTGCCGAGGACTCGACCCACGGCCACGCCTATACCCTGGCGGGCAGCCTGTACATGGACGAGAAGGTGACGGTCACCCCGGTTCAGCAGCAGCTGACCGAGTTCACGGGCCTGCGCCTTTTCTCGGACGGGGCCGTGGAGGCGAACCTGGCCTTCGGCAGCAGCTACCAGGTGATCCCCGGCATCCTCGCATTCGAGGAGGCGGAGATCATCGAGGACGGCGGCGTCCTGATCCTGGCTTTAGGCGGCACGATCGGCAATCTTCCCGAGCCGTTTCTGGATCTTCCGGCCACACCCTACTCCCTGATCCTGGACCTGGCCGGGGACAATCAGGGTCCGGCTGAGCCGATCACCGAGCTGGTCGGAGGCCACAGCCTGGACGGCAGCCCGGATGCCAGCGAGTGGGACTACAGCCTCGCCACCCTGGACATTACCTACCTGGGGATCGACCTGGTCTTCAACAACGGCACCTTCCAGAAGAACCAGAGCTCCGTCCTGATCGGTAGTGACTTCTACATCAACTGCCGCAACGTCAGCGGCGGCACGGTGCCGGCGAATGAGGATCGGCGCATCAGCTACGGCGAGTGGTCCGGAGGGGCGCTTACCGGCGGGGTGGAGCTGGCCATGGACGGCTCGAGCTTCTGGAATCCCCCGGATTATCCTCTGGACCTGGAAACCGCCTTTGGGGACAAGAAGCTCCAGGCTTCCTCCCTGACCATCAGCATCGACAATCTGCTTCCCGTGCCGGATCCTTTCCTCTTCCACTGCTCCGGCTCGATCATCCTGGTGGATGTGCCGGGTATCGACGGGGACATCGATTTCGACGAGCTGCACCTGGGCCTGAACGGGTCAACCCACCTGCCTCCGGAGGCGGACACCAGCGGGGCCCTGTCCATCATGTCGGTGATCGACGTGTCGGTGGAAGAGGTCGAGTGGAGCGAGTCCCCGACAACCATCTCCTTCAGCAAGGACACCACCCTGGATGACGGGACCAACCGCAGTTTCCAGGCCGACGAGACCCACACGGTCAGCGTGGACAACTACGTGCGCCTTTCCGGAGCCACGATCAACTTCGATCTGATCTCCAGCCTGTCCGCCGGCACCTTCGAAGAGCTCACAGTCTACGAGCAGTCGGGGGCTCACAACTTCGTGCTCAAGCAGGCCCACATCGCCCTTAGCGAGGTGGATCTGAAGGCGGACGTGGAGTACGTGAGCAGCGTACTGCGCCTGGCCGGGGAGCTGAAGATCCCCGGACCGGACGGGGAGATCAAGGCCATCGCGGTCGGCAAGATCGGGGTGGAGGCGGGACAGCCCACCATGGGACTGTTCGTGGCCGCCTCCAACCTCTCCATCGCCGTGGCACCGGGGATCTTCCTCGACGAGATAGGGGGAGGATTGTTCATCAATCCCGTGACCCGGGACATCGACGACGTGAAGCGGCTGGCCAAATTCGAGCGGCCCGACATGGGCCTGGACGACAAGATCATGGAGAAGAAACCCGGGGGCGCGGGCAACCCGGGGGGATTCGCCCTGATGTTCGTGGGCGGGTTTTACGTCTCCAGCAAAGACGTTTTCAAGGGTCGGGCGTTGTTCGTCATCACCCAGAACTACTTCAGCATCGACGCGGAGGCGGAGTTCGGCAAGGGACTGATAGAGGCCTACGCCTTCATGGAGATCGGCTGGGATCCGGCCTACGCGGAGGGCTACCTCGAGGTGGAGATGGACTTCATCAAGATCCTTCAAGGCGAGGGCAACCTGGGCTTCTACGCCTACGCCTCCGACACCTGGGGGGTGTTCGGGGAGTTCAACATCGAGTTCCTCTCCATGGACATCGCCTCAGGGTCGATGTTCATAGGCCCACCCGGCTTCATGCTGGAGACCGAGGTCTCGGTGGGCGTGGACATCGTGATCGTCTCCGGTTACATCAAGTTCGGCGGCATGTTCTGGTACAACAAGGCGGTGAGCCCCGCCACCTGGGGCGCCTATGCCATGGTTGAGGTCCACGGGGAGCTGCTCAAGGGACTGCTCTCCGCAACGGCCCGGCTTGAAGGAGCCCTGATCGGGGCACCGGAGTTCGTGATCTACGCGGTGGGCAGCGTCAAGTTCAAGGTCTGCTGGATCACCGTATTCGAGGGCAGCCTCTGGGTCTCCGCCGGGGAGAGGGGGCTGGACGGCGGAACCGGACGCAACGCCAAGTACGATCAGCTGATCGAAGACGCCCGCAACATGGCCAACCAGATGAACCAGGCCCGGGAGGACCTGCTCGATGCCCTGGAGCAGGCCCGCCTGGAGCTGGCCGCTATGAGCGACGAGCAGCTGGAGGCGGCGGGGCTGTCTCTGATCGAACGGTCAGGACTGGGAGGAGCCATCGCGGGCATTGGCTTCGGCATCCTGGAAGAGTACCGCTGGCAGCCCGGAGGCCTGCCTACGGAGCTGGCCGCAATACGGGAGATGATGTTCGGCTCCGGCCAGGAGGCGCTGGTGGCCCGGCGTAATGACCTGCAAAGCCGGGCCAATAAGATCGAGGATGATCTGGAAGCCCTGGGCATCCTCCAGGAGGCGGTGGCGGCACGGCTGGAAGACTACCAGGACATCCTGCTGGAAGACCTTCCCAGCGTGGCCGAGCTGGGCAGTGCAAACAATCCTCTGCAGATGGACACCCGGGTTGTGGAAGTCGGCGGAGAAACGGTCACCGAAATCGTAGATTTCAGCGTGAACGAATCCCAGGCTCAGGCCCAGCGGGACGGCCTGGCTTCGATCCGGGAGGAGTTTGCCGCCTATCAGGAATCCTTCATCGAGCAGGCCGGGATGATCGACGCCCGGCTGCAGCAGCTGGACGAGATCCTCTTTCAGGACACGGACAACCTCATTACCCTGAACCAAGCCTATGCTGACAACTTCTTCCAGATGACCCGGTACCTGGACGAGTACCTGGATTTCCAGGATGCCGCCGAGCTTACCGGCAACATCATGGCAGGCCTGATGGATCTGAGCACCTCTGAAAACGAGGTGAACACCCTAATGATGGATAAGGCCGCTTCCTTAAGCACCTCCGAGCTAAACGACTGGGTCGACGACCGCATCGTGCTGCTCAACGCCCTGGTCATCCTGGGCGGCATGGAGGAGGGTTACGAGGCCGAGACGGATCCTACCGATCCGACGTACCAGATCGCCCTGTTTGGAGTCACCGGCGCGCAGCTGTGGTGGCGGATCCCCAAACAGGGCTTCATCTCCATGGCGGCAGGCGCCCCGGCCAAAAAAACTTATGCGCTGCAGACCTTCTCCGACAATGCCCGGGACTTCCGGGTCAAGTGGACCCAGGCCTCCCAGATCACAGACACCTACTTCGAGCGCAAGTCCATGCTCTACGATGTGCTGTTCGAGATCTACGATCAGCTGGCCACCTACGGAAGCGGTTTGATCGGGATCACCGGGGAGGGCAATGCCGCCGGCTTCGAAGGGTTGATCGGATCGGGCCTCAGCTTCCGAACCAGCGGCATCGCCGAGACCCTCACGGGCGAGGGGATCACCATCCCGCCCGGCTCGATCCCGGGGAAGAGCAAGACCCTGGATCCCCTGTTCAGGCCCCCGTCGGGCGGTCCCGGACCCGCGGTGCCGCGGCCGGGATCTCCCGGGACGAAGATGCCCCCCGATCCGCTGGGCATCCCACTGCCGCGCGGCGGCAGCCTGCAGCCGGATGGTTCCACCGTTCCCGTCGAAAGCCTGCCTGGCGACAACCTGCCCGGCAGCCAGCAGGGCGGCGGAAACCTGGCCTTCCTGCTGCGCCAGCTGGAGCTCTCCTTTCTGGCTGCCGGCGGCAAGGGCGGCCTGGGCAGGAGCGGAACCTGGTCCGGGACGATCGTCTCCGGAGGGACCAAGGGCTCCATCTCCCTGGATCTGTCCCTGGATCTGGAAACCGGGGGACTTCCCTCAAAGGGATCCTTCGATCGCGATCTGAGCGGTCTTCTTCCACCTGCAGACCCTGTGTCCTGGGTACCGGTTACCCGCTACTTCGAAGCCAAGCGCGCGGAGATCACCCCCTACACGGAGATCCCGGCCGTGGAAAGCTTCAGCGGCAGCGTGCGCAGCGAAAATGCCAACGCCGCCATCCTCTCCGCGGCCTTCAGCGGCAGCCATCCGGTCGGCGTGGTGGAGTACGCCTACCGGATTGAACCGGCCGGCACTGAGGTGAGCCGGGTCCAAGGTCCGCCACGCCGCACGTTGGACCTGCTGCCCCTGCCCCACCTGGGCCAGGTCTCCGGCATCGGCCCCGGCGTGACCGCCCCGCTGGTCACAAGCGGGGCCTTGAGCCCCAGCCAAGCTCAGGCTGTAACCAACCACCTTCAGGATCTTCAGGCCCTGGTTCCCAGCACAGAGTCTCTGTTTCAAACACAGATACCTTCTGCGGCCATGCTCGTTCCCATCGAGATCGTGGTTCCCTGGTTCTCCCTGGGAGACCGGGAGGAGATCCTGGAGCCCTTCTTTCCCGATCTCCACCAGGAAGGCAGCTACTACCTGTACCTGCGCGTGCGCGGGGCCGGTGGAAAGACCATCGTCCGCCGGGCCACCATGAACCTGGAGTACTTCGATCCGTCAAGCGATTCAGCACCCGTAGTATCGGCCATCGACGCCACCGACGATACGGCTCCCACGACCCCGATCGTCACCACCGGTGGTGTGTACAGCTCCCGGCAGGATCTGCTGTACGCGAGCTGGGCTGCCGACGATCCGGAGTCCGGAATCCAGCGCTTCGACTATGCGGTGGGCACCTATACCGGGGAGCCCAGTGGTGCAGCCCCGGCCGCAGCCAAAGGCACCGGCCTGGGGGAGCCGCTCCTGGGCTCCACCCTGGAGGATGTGGAGGGAAGCTTCGGCAAGACGATCACCCCCGTATCCGTTCCCACGGACATCCTGGACTGGACCTCGGCAGGAGGCCGCACCGAGGCCAATCTCCGCGGGCTCTCTTTGGATCACGGCGTTGAGTACGTGATCAGCGTGCGGGCGGTCAACGGCGTGGGACTGGAGAGCGTGGGCAGCTCCGATCCGATTCTGATCGATACCACGCCCCCCGGGCAACCCACGATCAGCAGCTTCCAGCAGGTCAGCGCCGACGGTTATGCCAACTCGGCAGCCTTCAGCTTCCAGGAATCCCAGGACCCGGAATCGGGGGTGCTGTTCTACCAGGTCGCCCTGGGAAGCTCATCCGAACTGGACAACCTCCTACCCTGGACCGAGGTGACGGGCTTAAGCGGCACGGTGGTGAACCTGCAAGTGCTGGAGGGCGGAACTGTCTACCTGCAGGTGAAAGCGACCAACGGCGCCGGGTTGGAGTCCACCGCGGTTGCTGACATCACGATGCTATATGGCGACGGCACGCCGCCTCCCGAAGCGTCGGTTACCACCGACCCGGCCCTGTATCTCGCCGACGGCTCCAAGCTCACCCTGAACTGGGCAGCCGTTGAGGATGGGGAGTCCGGAGTGATCGGATACGAATACGGTATCGGCACCTCCCCCGCCACGGCGGATGTGCTGTCTTGGGTGCCTGTCGGCTCACCCCGCACCCCGTACCTGCTCGGACAGGGATCCTCTCCCGGGTCTGGGGGAGAAGACAACCTGGAGATCGAGTTGACGGATCTCTCCCTCTCCCCCGGGCCGAGTTATTACGCCGTGGTCAAGAGTATCAACGGCAGCGGGCTGCAGTCGCTGGGAGCTTCGGAAGCCTTCATCGTGGATTCCTCGCCTCCTGTCGATACATCCTTGAGCGCTGCGGAGAGCTCGTCGGAGCGGGATACCCTCCCTGTCCATCTCAGCGCCCGGGACAGCGAATCAGGCATCGCGGCCTACCGATTTGCCCTGTGGGAGGTCAGCTCCCTTTCCCAGGCTGATGGACACGACGACGGGGAGCTCCTGTATCTGCCCGTGGGCGGCTTCATCACCGGCGGCCAGTTCACGGGCACACTGGAAATAACCGGAGAGGTCGTCACCGAAGACAGCTACTCCGGCATGATCACGGGAGATTTCGCAGCCGGAGGAGCCACTGCCGAGGGCATGACTCCCGGATCGGGAAGCGGTCCCGTACTGGGGATGGAGGGGGAATATCTGGAGGCTCCGCCCTGGGTGGGGGATCTGGAGATGAGCGTTCCCCCGTTCTTCGAATCGGAGTGGAGTCTGATCACAACCGGCGCACCCCCGGAGAGCGTGGATCTTGACATCACGATCAGCGGATTCCCACCTTTGAGCTACAACAAGATTTACCGTGTAAAGATCTGGGTGAAAAACGGCGCAGGCAGAGCGAGTGAGGCGGGCAGCGTGATGATCGAAATCCTGCGCCCCCGGAAGCTGAAGGGCAGGGGGGGAACAAGCCTACCCAAGACCGACCTCCCGGCACCCAAATCCGGCAGCCTGCCGCTGGACCTGTAGAGGGGGATTATGGGACGGACAAGGATCACAGCGCTTTTCCTCCTCACCGTGCTGCTTCTGCTTTGCACCGCCGGGCGGGCTTTCAGTCAACAGGGGCCCCTGGCCTTCATCCTGCCGGCGGGCGACAGTGTGGTCGTGGTACTGGGAGACACCCCGAGGCTCATGCACGGCTTCCGGGTGTACCGGCAGGATCCGGGCAGAAGGGAATTTGAGCTGCTGACCCCGGATCCGCTCCAAGCGATCGCCGACCCCTATCAAGCGGCGCAGATGATGGGACCGGATTTCCGCTGGGTAGCCAAGAAGGTCGGCAGCCTGGATCCCCCGCTTGTCTGGCGGAAATTGATGGCTGACAGGGACCAGACCCTGGCGCTCTGCCTGGTCAGCCACGGCCTGCGCAAAGCCATGGGCAGGACCTTCATCGACGCCACGGTCGCCCAAGGCACGAACTACCTCTATCGGGTAGAGCTGCTGGACATGTACGGCCAGGTCATCGAACGCATCGACAGGCGGATCCAGGCCGGTCCGCCCGAGGTCCCGGAAGCACCCCGGGATGTAAAGGCCGAGGCCGGGGAAGGGCAGGTCTCCCTGAGCTGGAGCTACCGCCCTTACCGCAACCGGGCGGACGATCTGACCGTGGGCTTCCGGATCTACAGGCAGGAGAGCGGGGGCCGGCCGGTGAATCTGACAACCACGCCCGTGCTGAGGATCGAAGGCTGGCTTTCCTACATAGACACCGAAGTGGAAAACGGCAAGACCTACACCTACCAGGTAGAAGCGGTGGACATGATCGGAGCGGCCAGCCCCAGGCGCAACTCCCTGCCGGTGACGCCCACCGACACCCGGGCGCCCCTGGTGCCCTCGGGTCTGCGGGGGGTGGACAGTGAGGAGGGGGTGCTGTTGCTCTGGCGCCTGTCTCCGGACCTGGATTTGGCCTCCTACAACGTGCTGCGCAGCGGGCGGGTGGAGGGGGAGTACCAGCGTATCAATCCCGAACCTGTTCCGGGCGACCAGGCCCGCTACCTGGATCGGGAGGTGATCCGCGGAACCTCCTACTACTACCGGGTGACCGCCGTGGACTCAAGCGGTAATGAGAGCGCCCCCTGCGGCCCCACTTCGGTCCTGCCCGCGGACAGCGAACCGCCTCCGGAACTCAGCGGCCTGCAAGCGGAAGTGGATCCGGACAAGCGTGGGATCATCCTGCATTGGAACCGGCCGGAGATCCCGGACCTGCAGGGCTACTTCGTGTACCGGGAGTCGATCGACTCCCAGGGGCAGGAGGGCAAGGCCATGCGCCTGAATGCCGATCCGCTTCCGGATACCGAGAAGCCCGCTTTCGCCGACAGCGGCTACAAGGAAAGAGGCCTGGCCCCGGGCGGTCGCTTCCGCTACGGGGTTTCGGCGGTGGACAGCTCCTACAACGAGGGACCCATCGTGTTCGTCGAGGCCGCGATACCGGACAAGGAAGCCCCGAAAGCCCCGGTTTCGATATCCGCCCGCTCGACCGAAGCGGGGACCGTCCGGCTTCGGTGGCAGCCGGGCCTGGAGAAGGACCTGTCGAGCCATCGGATCTACAGGAAGGAGGACAGGAGCTTCGCGGTGGTGGCGGAGCTGGAGCGAAACCGGACGGAGTGGATCGACACCGAAGTTCGGGCGGGCAAGGCGTATCGCTACTACATCACCGAGCTGGACAGCTCGGGTAATGAGAGCGAGCCTTCCAGGGAGGTGGAGGTCATTCCCGGCGACATCGTCGCTCCCGATCCGCCGCTATCTCTCGAAATCCGGGCCGAGCGGAGGGGCTTCCGGCTGACCTGGCAGCCCTCCCCGTCCGAAGATGCAGCCGGCTACCTGATCTACCGTTCGGCCTATGCCGGTGCACCCTGGCGGAAGCTCACCCGCAGCCCGATCAAGGAGACTTCGTTCGTCGATCGCCAGGGGCAGGCTGGCAACCTCTACGGCATTGCCGCTGTGGACAGCTCGGGAAACGAGGGCTCTATGGCTGTGATCACGGCGGAGGCCGCGGAGAGCGCATCGGAGGAGAGCCCCCGATGAGGTGCATGAAAACCGCGGTTCCGGGCGCTATCCTGCTTCTCCTGCTCTTCTCTCCGGCCTGGAGTGAGGTTACGCTGATCCGTAAAATCCCCGATTCCGGAGAACACCAGGCCGACGCCCAGTGGAGCAAGCCCAGGCCCCAACCCGAACAGATGGTGGGGCAACGCGATTTTTCCGCCCTCATCATTCTGGGCGGCCAGGGCGGCGGGGGTGCGACGGGGGAACCGGTATACGATCTGTACACCGATTCGACCGTGTCCTTAGCCCAGCCGCTGGGAAGTGCGGCTATATTGAACATCGGAGGAAGCGCCTTTCGCAAGCGCTACCTCGACGGGCGGGAGCAGTCTTACTCCGCGACGGTCGATCTGCGGGCGGAGCGCTGGTCCCTGGATCTAAACGGCTCCTACGGGGACAGCGCCCGGACCTTGACCGAGGCCAGCGGAGTGAGCACTGCGGACGTGGACAAGGAGGACCAGGACCTGCTGGTCGCCTCCACGTTGAACGCTTCATTCATCCCCACCCTGCCGATGAGCCTCTCCTACCAGCACAGCCGGACTCGGGACACGGAGGATGACAGCCCTATCGAAAACACTGTTATCGACGCTGCAGATTTTCTGGCCCAGGGGACTCTGGGAAAGGTGGGCCTGGAGTTGGGCGGCTCGGTGGAGCATAACATCGACGGCATTACGGACATGGAGACCCTCGGTGCCGGCGGGAATCTCAGTGTGAATCTTCCCATTCTGAGCTTCCTTCACCTCCGTCCGAGTATCGCCCCTGTGTACACGCAAACGGATTACCTCAGCGGGGACTACATCGACTCCACCACTCTGGACACCGATCTGGGATTCTACTTCCCCCTTAGCGATGTTTTCGAGTTGCGCCTGGTGGCGGGGATCGCCAACACCTGGTCGCACAAAAAGGAATCGGGAGTAGAAAGCAAAGAAGACTGGGCGACCTGGCAGGGGGAAACAGGCCTGGAGTGGCAACCGGAGAGCGGATACTTCGCCTCCGCCACTTACTCCCTGGAATCCACCTACCAGAGCGGAACCGAGCCGCCCGGCCAGTCCCACCAGGGCGATCTGTCACTGGGCTGGCAAAATCCCCGCGAACGAGGTGCCCTGCAGAGCGTGAAGGCGGGGGCCGACTTCAGTGTGCACGATACCGTTGACGGTCACTGGAACGCCGGGGTAGACCTCCAGCCCGTCAGGACCATGAGCCTCGACAGCAGCTACACGGGCAGCATCAGCAACAGCGAAACCAGCGAAGTTTGGTGCCACCAGTTGTCGAGCGAGCTGTCCCACGCCCCGGACCCGCTTTTGAACTACCAACTGGCTGCCACCGTAAGCGACAGCATCACTACTGAAACCCCGGGCGGGAAAATCCACAGTCTGACCGCCGACGGACTGGGCCAGGTGACCCTGCTGCCCCGGTGGAACCTCAAGGTCTACACGGTCAGCCTGGGCGAGAACGTGGCCTTCTCCCAGGAGCTTACCACTGCCACCGAGCCATACGTCCTGGTAAAAACTTTCAGTTCCGTGGCTGTTCCGATCACTTTGTTTCTCCAGCTGCGCTACGATTTCACCTGGGAATGGGTCAACCAAGTCAGTGAGGGCGGATCCCCGGGAAACGCCTTCCAGCATCTCACCGGCTTGACCCTGGCCGGGGGTGATCTTCCCTTCTCCCTGACTGCCGGCTACCAGATCGGCCACGGCTTCCGCGGGCTTCGCCACGATCTGAACGCCATCCTCGACGTACCCTTCGACAGAGGATTCGGTCTGAAGGGGGAGGCGAGCTTCAGCCACTACACCGAGGAGGGAAGCACGGTCAGTCCTTTCCTCCTCGGCCTGCACGGAGTGTATGAGTATTAAGCGATCCTGCCTGGCGATCGTCCTGTTTTTAACAGCAATTGCCTCGACCTTTCCCCAAACTCAGAGCGATCGGGCCTTTTCCGTTAAGCTGTACAACCAGGGGATGTTCGAGGAGGCCGCCCGGGTGCTGGAGGCCGTGGTTGACGAAGCCAGGGCGGATCCCTTCGACCAGGCCCTCTTGGGCCTCTGCTACCTGCGCCTGGACAAACTGGAGGAGGCCAAAACGGCTCTGGAGCAGGCCCACCGCCGCGACCCCACCCTTGGCATCGTGCATCTGGGTTTGGGGCAGCTCGCCTTCGAGCAGCGCCGTTTCGAAGAGGCCTATCAGGCGTTCAGCCGGGCCGAGGAGCTGGACCCGCAGTCCCGGGACGCCCGGGAGGGCAGGGTCGCCTCCCTGATCAACCGGGGAGCCGAACACTACGCCGAAGGTGAGACAGAGGCAGCGGAGGGCACCTTTCGACATGCCCTGGAGCTGGATCCGAACTCCGTGCCCGCTTTGCGGAACCTCGCCATTCTCGAGCTGGAGCGGGAGAACGCCGAACAGGCGGCTGTCCACCTCGAGAAGGCCCGGACCCTGGCGCCCGGGGATTCCAAAGTACAGATCCTCCTGGTCCAACTCCGGGAACAGCAGGGCGATTCGACCGCCCTGATGCGGGAGCTCCAGCGCCTGGTCGAACTGCAGCCCCGCAACCCCGATGCCTGGGCCAAGCTCGGCATTCTCTACGAACAGCATGGGAATGCGGCTCACGCAGAGGCGGCCTTCGTGCAGGCGGAACAGTGGGGAAGCAGCGAACCGTACCCCTACTACTGGCTGGCAAGATCGAGGGGTAGCGTCAGCCTGGCTCACCTGGCGGCGGGCAAAGCGGTGCAGAAGGCCGGCCTGCTGCGCTTCCAGGCGGCTCAGCATATCCAAGAGCGGGAGGGAGATCTGGGGGAGGAAGACCTGGAACGGCTGAAAGACCTCTCCGATCAAATCGGCGAGCCCCTGCAGATCCTGGAGGACACCCTCGCGCTTCTGCAGGAGCTGCGTGGGGACCCGGAGGCCTTTGGTGAGGACCTTCTCCTGCTCAACGAGTGGTACCCCCACAGCGTGGAGCTGCAGGAGGCTCTGGCCGCCTTTTACCAGAACCGGGGAGACTGGCTCGAGGCTCTGGACGTCTGGGAGCAGGTGCTGAGCGCCCATCCTGCCTCGATGAAAGCGCAAGCCGGGCGGGGCATGGCCCTGGAGCAGCTCGGCCGGCTGGAGGAGGCGATAGTGGCCTATCGCCGTGCACTGGACCAGGATCCCCGCAACGAAGAACGTTACGAGGATCTGCTGCGGATCTATCGCAGGCTGAATCAGGAGGAGGAGCTGTTGGCCTACCTGAGAGAACAGATCCTGAGGGACCCCCGCAACCCGCTTCTGTTCGGCAAGCTGGCCGATCTGGAGGAGCGCCTGGGCTACACCGAGGAGGCTTCCGCTCACCGCCGCCGCCAAGCCGAGCTGGAAGCGGCGGCTCGATAAGCGTACGGGCATTTCAAGCGGATCTCCCGGCTGCCTGCCGAGAACTGGATGTAGCGGCAGGCGACGGAACAGCTGCGCTCGTGATAGGATAAGCAATAGGTCTACCATCGCTACAAGGAGGACATCTATGCCTGCCGTAGCATCTCTGGAAGAGTTGAAAGGGGTGGAGGAGCAGCTCGGGGAGCTGAAGTCCCGACATCCGGAAGGCTACGCCGATCTGGTCGAGCTGTTCCGCCGCCACCGGAAGGTGGGATACAAGAACATCTGCAAGATGATGATGGGCGAGGCGACGGCGGAAAAACTCAAAGGCCTGGAATAAACCCGATGCTGTTGGCCGGAGACATCGGCGGCACCAAGACGATCCTCGCCTTGTACGAGGAAGGGTCCGATCCCACCTCCCCCCTCCGGGAAGAAACCTACCCAAGCGGGGAATACGACAACCTGGAAGCCGTTGTCGGGGAGTTTTTACAGTCCAGGGAAGGCGGGCAACAGCAGGTACATCGGGCCGTGTTCGGGGTGGCCGGACCCGTGGTCTCCGGAAAGGCGACCCTCCCGAACCTGCCTTGGGTGATCCGGGAGACGGAGATGAAACGCACGTTCGGCTTCCGGCGGGTCACCCTGATCAATGATCTGGAAGCGATCGGTCACGCCGTACCGGCGCTGGCGGACAGCGATCTGGAGACGATCAAGCAGGGACGTGCGGAATCGAGGGGGAACATCGCCGTGCTGGCACCGGGCACCGGCTTGGGAGAAACCTTCCTGAGCTGGAATGGAAGCCGCTACACGATTCACACGTCAGAGGCGGGACACGGGGATTTTGCGCCCGTGGATGAGCTACAGATCGGACTCCTCGAGTGTATGCTCCAGCGCTTCGACCACGTCAGCTACGAACGGGTGTGCTCGGGAACCGGTATCCCCAACATCTACGCCTATATCAGAGACCGGGGGCTGGCCGAAGAACCGACCTGGCTGGCCGAGCAGCTTACCGGGGCGACAGATCCCAACGCGATCATCATCGAAAAAGCGATTCAACCCGAACCGGACTGCCGCATCTGCACTCTGACAATCGAGACATTCGTGTCGATCCTGGCCGCGGAGGCGGGAAACATGGTGCTGAGGCACATGGCCACCGGCGGGCTGTACCTGGGCGGCGGCATTCCCCCTCGAATCATACCCTTGCTCCGGCGACCGAACTTCAAAGAGTGGTTTGTCCGCAAAGGGCGTCTGTCACACCTGCCGGATAACGCTCCGGTTCAGGTGATCATGCATCCGAAAACCGCATTGATAGGCTCGGCCAGCTTCGGTTTGCTTGAGGCAGAGGATCGGTAGAACAGGCAAAGCATGAGCTCCACAGCCGATAAACGAGAGGTCCGCTCGATCGTTCTGCAGGACGACGGGACCTATCCCAACAACCACCGCCCGTTGCTTCTCTACCTCCGGGCAGTGCCGCCGGACCCGACCAGCATCGAGCGCCTGTTCACCGCCAACCACTGGCCCAACGCCTGGAGAAACGGTGTGTACCCGTATCACCACTACCACAGCACCGCCCATGAGGCGCTGGGGGTGTACGACGGCTCAGCAACGATCCAGTTCGGCGGTCCCGAAGGAACCACTGTCACGATCCGTGCCGGGGATGTGGCGGTTATCCCCGCCGGGGTGGCCCACATATGCCTGGAGTCCAGCTCTGATTTCCGGATCGTGGGAGCCTATCCTCTGGGACAGAGGTGGGACATGTGCTACGGCAAACCGGGGGAAAGACCGGCAGCGGATCAGAACATCGCCGCAGTGCCCAACCCAAAGAAGGATCCCGTGGGGGGTGGAGGGGGTGTCCTTCTCCGGCTCTGGCAGGTTTCTTGAACCGGATGATAGCACATCAGCGCTCATCCAAGGAGGAACAAGAATGAAGGAACACGATCTGTACAGAAGGCTGCGGCGGCACCTCGACAGTGCTCCGATTCCCCTGCCCGCCTCTCCGTCGGGGGCGGAGCTTCGTCTGCTCGAGCACCTGTTCACCCCGCGGGAAGCCGAAATCGCCCTGGCCTTGAACATCGTAGCCGAGCCGCTGGAGAAAATCCAACCCCGGCTCAAGAAACTGGGACTGTCCGCCGCACAGCTCCGTGAGATCCTCGATGAAATGGTCAGGAAGGGCGCCATCAGCGGGGGACTCACGGGCTACAGGGGCAAGACCGTTCCCGCCTACGGCAAGGCTCCCCTGGTCATCGGCATGTTCGAGTGGCAGGTCAACCATCTGACCAGAGAGTTCGTCGAGGATTTCCACACCTATCTGGAGGAAAGCTTTGCCCATGCGGTGTTCAAGCAGAAAACATCCCAGACCCGTACCGTGCCCATCAACGCCCGGGTCGTCGCCGGCGCCGCGATCGGCCGTTACGACGACATCCGCAGCTACATCGAAAAAAGCAGAGGGCCCTTCGGGGTGATGAACTGCATCTGCCGCCAGGCCCGGGAGTTGCTGGGTGAAAGCTGCTCCCGCAGCCGGGACCACGAAACCTGCCTGTCCATCGGTCCCACCGCGCTGTGGCTACGCCGTCAGGGTCACGCCCGCCTGGTCAAGAAGCAAGAGTTCCTGGGTCTGTTGGACCGGGCCGAATCCGAAGGTCTGGTGCTTCAGCCCCAGAACACCCGGGCTCCGGGATACATCTGCTGCTGCTGCCCGGACTGCTGTGAAGTGCTGCGCAACGTCGGCAAGTTCCCCAGGCCCGTGGACTACTTCGATCCGAACTACCAGGCCAGGGTAGACGCGGAGCGCTGCACCGGCTGCAAGCTCTGCGAGAAACGCTGCCCCATAAACGCCGTCGCCGTGACCGAGGAGAAAGCCCGGGTGGACCCGATGCGTTGCATCGGCTGCGGCCTCTGCGTGGTCACGTGTAAAGCTCAGGCCATCACGCTCCAGCCGCGGGACAGGCAGACCGTACCCCCGGCCGACTCGAAGGCTCTGTACAGGAAGATCCTTTTCCAGCGCTACGGGCCGCTTCGAATCCTCGGCAAAGCAGCCGGAATGATGACAGGCGGTAAGTTCAAGTAAAGCCGCGGGCAGCGCTATCGGCGGGAGCGCTACCGGGAAGCCGATCTCAGACGGTCTTGCAGCCACTCCAGCCAGCAGGACAGCCCCGCTCCGGTTCGGCAGGACAGCTTACAGACCGACACCCCCGGATTCAACTGTTTGACCCTCCGTGTAAACGCCTCCGTATCGAAGGGCTCCAGTCTCAGATAGTCGATCTTGTTCACAATGACCAGATCGCAGCTCGCAAAGATCAGCGGGTATTTGAGCGGCTTGTCGTCTCCCTCGGGAACACTCGTCATGGCAACGTCGGCGTGGCCCCTGGCGCAATCGTTCGCGGCGAGCAGCTCACCAGACCCACCACCACGAGCACAGCGAGCGCAGCGAGCGCCGCAAAGCAAGGGATGACGGTGGTCATCTTCCTCAACATCCCGTTTCCTCCTCTGGGAGGCGCTATTTAATCTCGAACCACGATCCAGATCGCACGCTGCCGGTGAATGAAGCATAGCATAAAATTCCATTTCAGCGGAAATATGAAAACTATTGTTGCCAGTCGCGCACGCTCAGAACTCTTCAGATTGCTTAAGGACACCGTGAAGGGACATCGGCCGACCACACCAGATACTGACGGCTGAATGCAGGGACAGTTCTCGGGCAGACATCTTGAGTGCGGCGCGAAGTACTGACCGCTGCGTTTCCGGTCGAGGTACAGGGAGATGAGGTGCGCCATAGCCGGTTGGTCCGGCCACCGCAACACTTGCCGCGGCTCCGGTTGGATCATGTAGGATAAACTCCTACAGACCAATGAGCAAAAATCCTACAACAATATCGGACAAATACTGACATCCTGATCTAAGAAATCCCCCTATAATTTGAACAATAACTAAGCGTCTTAAAAAAAAGGAGTGAAATAGA
>Ga0315555_1000965_pt1 | contig 20855 bp, 13 predicted proteins | sample SalMarSW160380MG_FD_202113 | JGI IMG/M metagenome (GOLD analysis project Ga0315555, IMG submission 202113) | Salt marsh sediment microbial communities from the Plum Island Ecosystem LTER, Massachusetts, United States - Salt Marsh Sediment SW1603-80 ... | reverse complement strand
CTCATTAGCTCCTAAGCCTCCCCCCGCCAATGGATTTAGGTAAATCTCATTCTCAAGTTCCATCCAGAAGAATGTGAGGCCTGACCTAATCGTATCCGTAAAATAGTGGTCCACCCCAACTTCATAAGTAATTCCCTCCTGGGGCTCTAAGAGAGGAGTGGTGAGGCCACTCCATGAGGAAAAGTACTCGTCGATTGCGGGATATCGGTACGATTTTGAAATCCTGCCGTAGACCTTGGAATTCTCCAAAAACAGATAGGTAAGTCCCACCTCCCACGCGTGCATACCGTCATCGTTGTTATCTTGAAAGGATTGCCAAAAACCTATCCAACTCGCTCCCTCGAAATCATTCTTGATCTCCTCATAGCGGTAACCACAGGAGAAGATCAGGTTTTTTAATATGGAGAAATCATCATGGAAATACAAGGCCCAGGTATCCCTCTGCACATCTGTGTCGCTGCTAAGGAAGCCCCGTGCTGGATCACCCATTGTCGCACTATAGTATCCATTGTTTGAATCGGAATGGTAATAGTCGAAACCGACTATTAATTTATTGTGGAACGTCTTGATATCTTTTCCCCATACCCATCTCGGCGTCACCCCAAATGTGGGGATGTCATATTTGGAAGAGCCTCCCCAAGAAACATAATCTCCCTTGGATTCCCTCTCTCTATATGAGGTGTCCAAGATCACTCTGCCCCACGCCTTCAGGTCTAACTCCCCTGTTAACCTAATGAAATAATCCTCCGTCCGCCCCTGATCATCAGGGGTCTTGGTGTCATCCCTGTCCGCCCACGTATGGAGGTCTTGATGGCTTAAGGCGCCGGGCAATCCATACCTATCACGATGGTAGTTCCCGGAGAGATCGAGCTTGATGAGGTCTCCGATATCATACCCCACGCTCGCACCGAAGTCATATCCTTCGAAGTCCCCATTATCACGGAAGCCATCGGTATCCTCATGCCTGGCGTGAACGGCATAGCGAAAATCACCTAACGCCCCCCTGGAAGAGGCCCGCTGGATGTTCAAGCCATAGCTCCCTCCTGAAGCCTCCGCCTGCACCGAGGGCTTCTCTTTCCCCTTTCTGGTAACGATGTTCACCACACCGCCGACGGCATTGTCACCGTACAGAACGCTCCCTCCCCCCCGGATCACTTCTATTCTCTCTACCTGGTCGAGGGGGATCTGGGACCAGTCGGTGCCGCTGATGTCTATCTGGTTGACCCTCCTTCCATCCACCAGAACCAGTGAATTAGAAGGGCCCGCCTCTCCGAACCCTCTGAGGTCTACTGTGATTGATTTCCTATTGGCTGTCAAATCGGATACAAAGACTCCAGGGACGGTGCGGAGCACATCCGCCACGTTCTGGGCGTTGGAACGTTTGATATCTTCCTCGGTTATCACGGAGACGTTATAAGGAATATTCCGTTCTTCCTCCCAGTCCCTGGTGGCCGTGACCACCACCTCCTGTAGCTCTACCGCTCCTTCCTCCTCTTCTTCCGCTCCTGCAAACACCTGACCAAATGAACCACACGCAATCATGATGGTCAAAAGAACGACAATCATCCAGTTCCGCTTCATCCTCGACATCCTCCTTTCCGTTGACCACTAAAAAAGCCCTCAGAGAAAATCTCTGAGGGCTGCACCCAGCTTCTTCGCCCTGTACCCCTCCCCCCAATCCTCGAAGGGGATCACGAGCACCGATGTGGGCAGGTCTTCTGGCTTCCGGATCTCCCTACTCCCCGCGCCTTCCCATCCCGGTTGGCCGGGACAGTGGCTCCTGCGGGTTTCGTCCCCGGTTACAGCGGCGGGACCGCTCCCGTCTTGAACGGGATTCCCTCTCAGGCCTTTGCGGCACCCACATCATACGTGATATTCAGTTGTCACCACCTCTATAGCATACCCCCTTCATAGCTGTCAACCCCAAAGACCTTGACATTGCCGCCCACCTTACATAGAATGCAATGCTTGGGGAGCGAAAGTATCTTGATCTGTGAAGGAGGGAACCTATGATCAAGAAACAACTCTTTTCACCAGGGCCCACCCCGGTCCCCGAACGGATTCTGCTCGCCATGGCCGGACCGGTGATGCACCATCGGGACCCCGCCTATGAAGAGCTCTTCCAGGAGATCAGGGAGGGACTCAAGTACGTCTTCCAGACAAAACAAGAGGTCCTGGTACTCACCTCTTCAGGGACCGGCGCCATGGAGGGGGCGGTGTGCAATACCCTCTCCCCCGGCGACGAGGCCTTGGTGGTGAGGGGAGGAAAATTCGGCGAGCGGTGGGCGGAGATCTGCGAGGCCTATGGCGTAAAGGTCACTCCCATCGACGTCACCTGGGGGGAGGCGGTGGACCCCGCCGCGATTGAGAAGACCCTCGACGCCAACCCCTCCATCAAGGCGGTCCTCGTGCAGGCCAGTGAGACCTCCACCGGCGTGATGCACCCCATCAAAGCGATCGCCGCAATCGTCAAGAAACGCGACGGAACCATCCTGGTGGTGGACGCCATCTCCGGCCTGGGGGTGTTCGAACTCCCCATGGATGAGTGGGGGCTCGATGTGGTGGTCAGCGGTTCGCAGAAGGCCTTTATGCTCCCTCCGGGGCTGGCCTTTGTGGCACTGAGCGAAAAGGCGTGGGGGTTTACGGAACAAGCCAAACTCCCCAAATTCTACTTCAATCTCAAGAAGGAATTGGCTTCGGCGCAGAAGGGCCAAAGCCAGTTTACCCCGGCCATATCCTTGGTGGTGGGGCTGCGGGAGGCCCTCCGGATGTTCAAAGAGGAGGGTCTGGAAAACTGCTTCAAGCGGCACGCAAAGCTCGCCCATGCGACCAGGGAGGCGGCCAAGGCCCTCGGTTTGGAGCTTCTCGCCCCGACAGCACCGAGCAACGCCCTCACCGCCATCAAGGCCCCTGAAGGGGTCGACGGCAAGAAGCTCAAGAAGAATTTCGAGGATATGTACGGCCTCATCATCGCCGGGGGACAGTCTCACCTCAAGGGAAAGATCATCCGTATCGCCCATATCGGTTATTTTCAAGAACTGGACATCATCCAGGCGATCAGCGCCCTGGAACTGGTCCTCAAGGATATGGGGTACCCCGTTGAACTGGGAACAGGGGTAAAGGCGGCTGAAGAGATATTAGGATCCAAGTAACAAGGGGGATACGAGATGAAGGTGCTGGTGAGCGACAACCTCTCACCCCAGGGGGTGGAGATCTTACAGAAGGCACAGGGGATAGAGGTCGACATCAAAACAGGCCTCTCACCCGAGGAGCTCAGCAAGATAATCGGGGAGTATGACGGCCTGGTGGTGCGCAGCGCCACCACAGTAACCGCCGATATCATCGACGCGGCCACTAACCTCAAGGTGATCGGCAGGGCGGGTGTTGGTGTGGACAATATCGATGTGGCGGCGGCCACCAAAAAAGGGATCGTAGTCATGAATACGCCGGGGGGGAACTCCATGGCGGCAGCGGAGCATACCATCGCCATGATGTTCTCCATCGCCCGCAGTGTCCCGCAGGCCGCCGTTACCATGTGGGACAAAAAATGGGAAAAGAAGCGCTTTATAGGGATGGAGGTCTTCGGTAAGACCTTGGGGGTTATCGGCATCGGGAACATCGGGGGGATTGTGGCTGATCGTGGCCTGGGGCTCAAGATGCGGGTCATCGCCTATGACCCCTTTGTCTCCCCTGATGTGGCCGCCCAGAAGGGAATAGAGTTGGTCTCACTGGACGACCTCTTGGCCAATGCCGATATCATCACCATTCATGTCCCCAAGAGCAAAGAGACGACGAACCTGATTAACGCCGCAGCCATCAGCAAGATGAAGGACGGGGTGATGATCATCAACTGCGCCCGCGGGGGGATTGTTGATGAACAGGCCCTGGCGGACGCCTGTTGCAGCGGTAAGGTCAGGGCGGCGGCGGTGGATGTATTTACCAAAGAGCCGACCCCTCCTGACAATCCCCTCTTGGGGGTGGAGAACATCGTGTGCACCCCCCACCTCGGTGCCGCCACGAGCGAGGCGCAGGAGAACGTGGCCATCGCCATCGCCCACCAGATGGTCGCCTATCTGACCGAGGGGACGGTCAGAAACGCCGTCAACGTCCACTCGGTGGATGCCCAGGTTATGACCACCTTGGGTCCCTATCTCAATCTCGGCCAGAAGATGGGGGGGTTCTTCGCCCAGACGTGCCCCTTCCCCATCAAGGACCTCAACATCGAGTATCAGGGGGAAGTGACCACGTACGAAGTGGCCCCTATCTCCTCGGCCATCCTGGTAGGGGTCCTCAAGGCCTACATGGACGAACACGTCAACGACGTCAACGCCCCCCTTATCGCCAAGGAACGAGGCATCACCTTTCGAGAGTCCAAGATGACGGAGGAGGCCGACTTCACCAGCCTCATTACCCTCAGGGCGAAGGCGGGTGGAAAAACCCATCAAGTGGCAGGCACCCTGTTCGGCAATAAAGAACCCCGACTGGTAATGATCAATGAGTATTTTGTGGAAGCCATCCCCGAAGGGAACATCTTGTTGGTCGATTCCCTCGATAAACCGGGGGTCATCGGGAACATAGGGGCTACCCTCGGGAACAGGGAAATCAATATAGGAAACATGCAGTTCGGCCGAGACACAAAAGGCGGCAAATCCCTCTGTATACTCCAACTCGACACCATCCCTTCCACAGAGATACTGGACGAGCTCAAGCGTCTCCCGCACGTGAATTCCGTACAACTCATTCAACCCTAAGGGGGATACTATGGCCTGTGTCATCGTGGTAGGAACACAGTGGGGTGATGAGGGGAAGGGAAAGATCATAGACCTGCTGGCCGAGCACGCCGACGTGATCGTCCGCTTTCAGGGTGGGAATAACGCCGGCCATACCCTCGTGGTCAAAGGGGAGAAATTCGTCTTTCACCTCATTCCCTCGGGCATCCTCCATCAAGGAAAACGGTGTATCATCGGCAACGGCGTGGTGGTTGATCCACAAGTCCTCATTGAAGAGATTGACAACGTAAAGGAAAAAGGATATCTGCAGGACGACTCCCAGTTCCTCCTCAGCGAGGAGGCCCACCTCATTTTTCCCTACCACAAGCAGATCGACAGCGGCAGGGAACGCATCCGCTCAGGCAAGATCGGGACCACGGGGATGGGGATCGGCCCTGCCTATGAGGACAGGGTCTCCCGGGACGGTATCCGGTTCATCGATCTCACCGACGAAGCGGTCTTCCGGGGTAAGCTGGAGGAAAACCTGGCCCAGAAGAATTACTACCTCACCCATGTCTTGGCGGAAAAGGGGTTGGAGCTGGAGCCCCTCTATCAGGAATACATGCGGTACGGGGAGAGGTTACGGAAGTATGTCACCAACACATCCGTCTTTATCTCCCAACAGATCCAGGAGGGGAAGAAGGTCCTCTTTGAAGGTGCGCAGGGAACGCTCCTCGACGTGGATCATGGCACCTATCCCTATGTCACCTCCTCCAATACCGTGGCCGGCAACGCCTGTGCCGGTTCCGGTATCGGACCGACGCAGATCGACGAAGTCGTAGGGGTAACGAAGGCCTATACCACCAGAGTGGGAGGGGGCCCCTTCCCCACCGAGCTCTCCGACGAAACAGGTGCAATGCTCCGTGAACGGGGTGGGGAATACGGGGCCACGACCGGCAGGCCGCGCAGATGCGGCTGGTTCGACGCCGTCGTGGTGAGGCATGCGGTCAGGGTGAACGGCCTCGGCGGACTGGCCGTCACCAAATTGGATACCCTCACCGGGCTCGAAACCATCAAGGTGTGCACCGCCTATCGGGTGGGAGACGACGTCATAACCGATTTTCCCGCCGGCGCTGAAGCAGTGGCCCGCTGTGAACCCGTCTATGAAGAGCTGGAAGGGTGGCAGGAGGAGATCACTGCGGCCAAGGAGGTCTCTCAGCTCCCCCCTGCTGCCCAACGCTATGTGGCGCGGCTGGAGGAGTTGACCCACACCCCGCTCCATATCGTATCGGTAGGGGCGCAGCGGGACGAGACCATCATCCGCCACAACCCCCTGCTGGGTTAACCTGAATAACCCGATACCCCCACCACCTTCTCTTCCCTCTTGAGCACCATACCTATACCCCGGTAACACTCTGCACGACGAGAATTTGCAATTTTATATCCCGCATGCTACATTCAATGTGTCTATCTGAGCGACCTGCTCCGTGCCGAACCTCTTCCCGCTTATCAGCGAAATTATCTCAGGCGTTGCCCTGAGGTAGTGCAGAGAGGAACAGTATGATACGACACCGTCATCGGGATACCGCCGTGCGCGAATTCCACATCTCCCGTAAAGCGAGAGACCGGTACGGATTTGATCAAACGCTCTTCGCCATACAGGGAAACGTCATCTTCGCCGATTTCCGCGCCGCGTTGACATTCGCACAGAAGATGAATGCAACCCGAGATCTGGCGCGCTTCCCCGAACGGACGGTCAAGGCGGGGCAGATCAACGCCATGGGTTTGATCGACGAGATCCTCCATTATATTGTGGCGCACTATCGCGATCAAAAAAACCCGGACGTCATAGCCCAGGCGCTGGCCTGGCTGGAGGGTAACGTGGGGAAAGCGGAGGTGGACAAGACTTTGCAGAAGTTCACCGATGCCTTCCCACCCCTCGCCGTCTACCGCAGGGAAATCACCGTCGACCAATACCTCTCCGGTGAGACGGGGGGTGTCCCCCATAGACAGATCGCGCTGGAAGAGCTCCTCATGCTCTGGCTTGCGAACATGAACCCGGCCTGCGCCCCGTATTTGGAGCTCTTCGATGACGTCGCATTGGAACAGGAGACTGCGTATCTCACCTTCCTCACGGAACTCCACACCTTTTTCGAAACCCAGCCCCCGTTCGGACCGGAAAACCAGAATCTGGTGGACATGCTTCGCAGCCCGAGCATCGCCGCCCCGCACTCCCTCTCCGGACAGTTGGAGTACATCCGGACACGCTGGGGACCTCTCCTGGGCGCGTATCTCTATCGCTTATTGAGCAGCCTCGATTTTATCAAGGAGGAGGAAAAGCCCGTCTTTTTCGGACCGGGTCCGGCCCTGGTTCCTGTATATGGAAGGGGAGTGTACGAGCCGGAGCGTTTCAGCCCGGATAAGGACTGGATGCCGAAGGTCGTACTGGTGGCCAAAAACGCGCACGTCTGGCTCGATCAGCTTTCCCGACAATACCAACGCGCCATCACCCGCCTGGAGCACATCCCCGACGAAGAACTGGATACCCTGACTCAACGGGGATTCACCGGCCTGTGGCTCATCGGCCTGTGGGAACGCAGCGCAGCCTCACAGCGTATCAAACAAATGTGCGGCAACCCCGAGGCGGTGGCATCGGCCTATTCGCTCCGCGAGTATGAGATCGCGCAGGACCTTGGCGGGCCGGAAGGGCTCGCCGACTTGCGGGAGCGGGCGTGGCGGCGCGGCATCCGCCTGGCCAGCGACATGGTCCCCAATCACATGGGCATCGACTCCCGATGGGTCATCGAACACCCTGATTGGTTCATCTCCCTCGACTACAGCCCGTTCCCTGCCTACACCTTTAACGGACCGAACCTCTCCGGTGACGAGCGGGTGGGTATTGTTCTGGAAGATCACTATTACGACCGCACCGATGCGGCGGTGGTCTTCAAGCGGTCGGATTCCTGGACAGGGGACGAGAAGTTTGTCTATCACGGCAACGACGGCACCAGCATGCCGTGGAACGACACCGCGCAGCTCAACTTCCTGAATCCCGAGGTGCGCGAGGCCGTGATCCAGACCATCCTCCGTGTGGCCCGGCAGGTCCCCATCATCCGCTTCGACGCAGCGATGACCCTGACCAAACGGCACTATCAGCGCCTCTGGTTCCCCGAGCCCGGCACCGGAGGCGCCATTCCCTCGCGAGCGGAACACGGCCTGACTCGCCGGCAGTTCGACCATGCCATGCCGAATGAGTTCTGGCGCGAGGTCGTGGACCGCGTGGCCCAGGAGGCGCCGGACACCCTCTTGCTGGCCGAGGCCTTTTGGCTGATGGAGGGTTATTTCGTGCGCACCCTGGGCATGCACCGTGTCTACAACAGCGCGTTCATGAACATGCTGCGCGACGAGGACAACGCCAAATATCGGGTGGTCATGAAAAACACCCTTGAGTTCGACCCCGAGATCCTCAAGCGCTTCGTCAATTTTATGAACAACCCCGATGAGCGCACGGCGGTAGACCAGTTCGGCACGGGAGATAAGTATTTCGGCATCTGCACGATGATGGTCACCCTGCCGGGATTGCCCATGTTCGGCCACGGGCAGATCGAGGGGTTTACCGAAAAATACGGCATGGAGTATCGTCGGGCGTATTGGGACGAGTACCCTGACCAGGATTTGGTGAGACGGCACGAGCGGGAGATCTTCCCCTTGCTCCATCGGCGACACCTCTTCGCCGAAGTGGAGCACTTCGTACTCTACGACTTCTGGACCCCGGAAGGATACGTCAACGAAGACGTATTCGCATACTCGAACCGCTCGGGAGGCGAACGCACCCTCATCGTCTATCACAACAAATTCGCCGACGTGCGCGGATGGGTCCGCACCTCGGTGGGGGCCGCAGTCAAAGATCCGGACGGTCCCCAGCGGATCGTGCAGCGGTCCTTAGGGGAGGCCCTTGTCCTGCATCACGACGAGCACTCCTTCACGATCTTTCGCGACCAACGGTCGGGGCTGGAATACATCCGCAGCAGTAATGAACTGTGCGAGCGGGGGCTGTACGTTGAGTTGGCGGCGTATACGTGCCACGTCTTCATGGACTTCCGCGAGGTCCCCGACAACGAGTGGCGTCATTACGAGCATATTGCAACCTATCTAAAGGGACGCGGCGTGCCGAGCGTGGAGGCGGCATTGCAGGAAATCCTCTTGCAACCCGTCCATCAGCCGTTCATCGAGCTGGTCAACGCCGACCTCTTTTCCCGGTTGATGAAAAAACGCGTGACCAAACCCCGTGCCACAACTCCCAAGGCGCTTCTCGACGAAGTGGAGAGGAAGGCACAGGCCCTGCTGCACGCGATCACGGCATTCACCGATGGGAAAGGTGAGGAGGCCGCGGTCGCGAGAGAGATACGCGACCAACTGAAGGCGGCCTTGCGTTTGCCCGTGCTTTTGGACGGTGAGGTCGGCGCATACCTGCGATCAGGGCTTGACGATGGCCCGGCAACATGGGGTACGCTCTTCGGATGGATCTTTGTGCACGCCCTGGGCAGGGCGACAACTGAGACCGGCGTCGAGGAGGTGAGCCGAAGCTGGCTCGACGAATGGCAGCTGGGGCGCATATTATCGGGTGCACTCGTAGCCCTTGGGCCGGATCAGGGGGCCGCAGATTACGCGGTGACCATGGTCAAGGTCCTCACCGCGCACCAGCGGTGGCTTGAGAGCGGCGGCATGGATCGGCTGTATGAGATGCTTACCTCCCTCTTGCAGGACCCCGATGTGCAGCGCGCCCTCCTGATCAACCGTCACCAAGGGATTTTGTGGTTCAACAAAGAGGCCTTTGAACAACTCCTCTGGTGGATGTTCGTCACCACGATACTAGCCCGCCGTGCAACCTCGACCAAGCGAGCATCGGCAGAGATCCTCAGCTGGTGGGAGACGATAAAGGCGTTGCAAGAGGTATCGGAGGCGTCGAAATACCACGTGGAGAAACTGCTCGAAGGTGCCAAGGCGCTGCAAGAGAGGATATCTCGTTGAACCATCCTCTTCGTGTAACGAAGCGCTTCTGCCGGCGAGATGGATATGGACAAAAACGGATAGGGGGCAGAACCGGTCACCCAAGAAATTCAGCCCCCGCCTCTGGCATTATTGACAAGAGGACATAGAGTGGGCATCCTAAAGAAGGGTGAATGGAAAATGTCATCAAAGATCAAGGTCGACTGCTATGCCGGGTACAAGGCCGACCAACGCCCCTATGCCTTCTCCCTGGGAAGGAAGAAGATAACGGTCGCAGAGTTACTAGACCAATGGTATGGGCCGAATCACGCCTATTTTAAGGTCCTGGCCGAAGATGCGAATATCTATATCTTACGGTACAACGAGGCCCATGACCTGTGGGACATGGTGTTCTTCAAAGAGGGAGGGTACCGTGGGGAGACTTCTCCGGGCATGGAAAAGGACGCCTCGGCATAAAGGGCCATTCCGGGGGGCGAGGGGTATGCCCTCCGGCTGTGAACCCAGGGACGGCCTCGCTGCGATAGAGAGCGGCCTTGCTTTTTCGTATATATAAAGGATACCAACCATGAGAAGCACGGACGTCAAGGTCTTAGCCATGGTGCTTGCAGGGGGAAAGGGGGAACGCCTCTATCCCTTGACCGAGAACCGCACCAAGCCCGCCGTACCCTTCGGCGGGGGGTATCGCCTCATCGACTTCGTCCTCAGCAACCTGGTGAACTCCGGCATCCACCAGATCTACGTCCTGACCCAATACAAGGCCCAATCCCTGCTCAGACACCTGCAACAGGGGTGGGTGGGGACCTTTCCCATGAACGGCCTCTTCATCCTCCCGGTCCCTGCGCAGATGCGCGTGGGGGAGGGTTGGTATCTGGGGACGGCCGATTCGATATTTCAAAATATCTACCTCATCCACCAAGTCAAACCGGATCTGGTCCTGGTGTTCGGGGCCGATCACGTATACTTCATGGATGTGAGCCAGATGATCCGGTATCACCTTCAGAAGGGGGCGGATGTCACCATCGCCACGGTCCCTTACCCCATAAGCGAATGCAGTCAGTTTGGAGTCGTGGTGGTGGATGAACAATGGCGGGTCATAGACTTCCAAGAAAAGGTCCCCAATCCTACCCCCATCCCGGGCCAGCCGGAAAGGGCCCTGGTCTCCATGGGGAATTACATCTTTAACGCCGACACGGTGATTGAAGAAGTGGTGCGCGACACCGCCGATACCAAGAGCAGTCACGACTTCGGCCGGGATATCCTCCCCCAGATCTACGAAACCAAAAACATCTATGCCTATAACTTCTCCCGCAACAAAATCCCCGGGGTGCCGGGTTCCAATGACTATTGGCGGGATGTGGGGACCATCAAGAGCTTTTACGAGGCCAATATGGATCTGAAGAACCCCTTACCCAGCCTGAATCTGTATAACCCCGCCTGGCCGGTACGCTCAGTCAAACATCACGATCCCCCAGCCAAGGTGATAGTGGACACCCGGGGCAAGGCAGGATTTGTGGAAAATTCCCTGGTGGTCGGAGGTTCCATCATCGCCGGCGGCTATGTCCGCGATTCCATCATCGGGAGAAATGTGCGCATCGCCTCCGGGGCCCAGGTGGAGGATTCGGTGATCCTTGGACATACGGTGATAAAAGAAGGGGCAAAGATTCGCCGGGCCATCATTGACCACGGCAATATCATCGAAAAGGGGGAAGAAGTCGGATACGATGCGGAGAGAGACAGAAATCGCTATCACATCGATGAATCGGGGATCGTGGTATCCCACAGCCTCGACTATGATCAGGCCCAATAGACCAGAGCACGTGCCTTCGAGACGTGCGCCAGCACAAATCCCTTATACTATTCTACCCCCTATCATAGTGGCAACGATCACATAACCTTTTTGAGAAACTCCTTTACCCTTTCGGCCATCTCAGGACGCTTGAGGGCGAAGGCGATGTTGGCCTGGATATAGCCGATCTTATCACCGGCGTCGTAGCGATCTCCCATAAATTCATATCCGTACACGGGCACCTGGCGGGCCAGCTCCTGCAGGGCATCGGTCAGCTGGATCTCCCCCCCCTTGCCGGGGGGGGTCTTTTCCAGGATGGGGAATATCTCCGGCGGCAGGACATACCTCCCGATCACGGCCAGGTTCGAGGGGGCCTGATCGGGCTGGGGCTTCTCAACCATTTCTTCGATCCGATAGATCCGCTCATCCACCTGCTCTCCGCGGATGATCCCATAGAGGTGCGTCTCGGTCTCGGGGACACGCAACAAGGCGATGACCCCCCCCTTTTTTTGACGGAAGACCTCCGCCATCTGGGCAAGGCAGGGAGGATCGGCGTCCACCATATCATCACCCAAGAGGACGGCAAAGGGTTCATCCCCCACCGCCTCGCGTGCACACAGGACGGCATGGCCGAGGCCCTTGGGCTCCTTTTGACGGATTGCCGTCACCCGCACCATCTCGGAGATCTCTCTCATCATGCGCCATAGTTCTTCCTTGCCCTGCTCTCTGAGCGCATGTTCCAATTCCGGAGCGACGTCGAAGTAATCCTCAATGGCCCCCTTGCCCCGCGCGGTGACGAGAATCAGCTCCTCGATCCCCGAGGCCACCGCCTCCTCCACGATATAGTGGATGGTGGGCTTATCCACAATGGGCAAGAGCTCCTTGGGAACCGTCTTGGTCGCCGGCAGGAATCTCGTCCCCAGCCCGGCTGCGGGAATGACCCCTTTACGGATCTTGGTGTGCATCGGCTCCGCTCCTTTCCACACAGTCCCCGATTATAGCTACCCCCGGGGTTGTATCTCTTCTTGATCGGTCAACCAATTCCCAGTATTACAGGAGAGTATAATAACAAAGGTATCTCAAAACCACAAAAAATTTCATTGATCTCAGAGGGGGTTATGGTATCATGCTTCGATTATGGAAGGAAATACCCATTTTTTCACCGTCTTTGCCAAGATACCCGAGAGATTAAAACCCCTCGAGGAACTGGCTTACAACCTCTGGTTTTCGTGGAATACGGAGGTGGTAGAGCTCTTCCAGCGTCTCGACCCCACCCTCTGGGATGAGACCCGGCACAATCCCGTCCTGCTGCTCTCCCAACTGAACACCGCCCGCCTGGAAGAGGTGGAAGGCGACGGGGCATTCCTGGCCTCCATGGACCGGGTCTACGGGCTTTTTAGGGAGTATCTCGAAAAACCGCGTTTCAGCAACCAGCGGCAGCTCAGCCCAAACTCCCTCATCGCCTATTTCTCGGCTGAATACGGATTGACCGATTGCCTCCCCTTCTTCAACGGGGGCCTGGGGGTGTTGGCGGCCGATCACCTGAAATCAGCCAGCGATCTCAACCTCCCCATGGTGGGCGTCGGCCTGCTCTATCAATACGGGGCCTTTCGTCAAGTGCTTACCTCAGAGGGGGAACAGCGGGAGGTCCTCCCCGAACTCGACTTCTACCATATGCCGGTGCGTCTGGTGAAGAATCCCGACGGCAGCCCCCTTACCATTGAGGTTGAGTACAACGATGAAACGGCCGTGGCCCAAATATGGCGGGTCAATGTAGGACGGGTCCCCCTCTATCTGCTCGATACCAATATCCCCCCCAACCCCCCCCATATCCGGCAGATCACCATCAGCCTCTATGCCGATGAACGGGATATGCGGCTCAAGCAGGAGATCCTGTTGGGGATCGGCGGCGTGCGGGCCCTGCGGGCCCTCGGCCTCAACCCCACCATCTATCACTTGAATGAAGGGCATTCCGCCTTTGCCGGGTTGGAGCACATCAGGCTGCTGCAGAAAGAGGAGGGGGTGCCGTTCGAGGTCGCCCTCTTCACGGTCATGGCCGGCCATTGCTTTACCACCCACACCTCGGTACCGGCGGGGATCGAGGTCTTTGATCCCCGCCTTATTAAGGGCTATTTCGCCCGGTACATCCAGGACCTCGATATCCCCATCAATACCCTCCTCGACCTCGGTCGCCGAGAGTCGGGGAACGCCTCAGAGCCCTTCTGTATGAATATCCTGGCCATGAAGCTCGCAGGACATATCAACGCGGTCAGCCGCCTCCATCGAGGGGTCTCTCAAAGGCTCTGGCATCAGCTCTGGCCCGCCATCCCCGATGACGACGTCCCCATAAAGTACATCACCAACGGCATCCACGTCCCCTCGTGGATCTCCCCCGATGCCGCAACGCTCTACAGTCAGTATCTCGGACCTCACTGGTCGGAAGACCCGGACAACGTCAAGGTGTGGAAGAGGGCGGCGAAGATCCCCGACGAGGGGCTGTGGGGGGTCAAGGAGAGAAGGCGTGTCAGTCTCGTCTCCTTCTGCCGCCGGCGCCTGCGCGAGCAAGCGATCAGGAGGGGGGCTTCGAGCGTGGAGATCGCCCAGGCCGAAGAGGTCCTCAACCCCGATGTCCTGACCATCGTCTGGGCTCGGCGGATGGCGGGCTATAAGAGGCCCACTTTGTTATTCAAAGACCCGGACAGGCTCGCCCGGATCTTGAACCACTCCACCCACCCCGCCCAGGTCATTATCGCCGGGAAGGCGCACCAGGCGGATGATGAGGCAAAGGGACTGATCAAGGAGATCATCGCCCTTACCCGGGAAGAACGATTCCGCAGACACGTGGTCTTTATCGAGGATTACAACCTGGAGATGGCGCGCTATCTCGTGGAGGGGGCCGATGTCTGGCTCAACACGCCGAGACGCCCCAATGAGGCCTGCGGCACCAGCGGCATGAAGGCCATCGCCAATGGGGCCCTCCATGTGAGCACCTTGGACGGGTGGTGGGCGGAGGCCTATCAATCCGAGGTAGGGTGGCTCATCGGGAGCGATGAGGTCTACAATGATATCGGATACCAGGATGAGATGGAGAACAAGGCCCTCTACAGCCTCCTGGAACATGAGGTGATCCCCCTCTTCTACGACCGCGGCCTCAACGGATTGCCCAGAAATTGGATCAAAAAGATGAAGGCCTCCATCATAACCCTCTGCCCTCACTTCAACACCCACCGAATGCTGGAGGAATATGAAGAATGGTTTTACCGGCCGGCGCAGACCTATACGGAGCGACTCCGCGCAGACCATATGACCGAGGCCAAATCCTTGGCCGAATGGTACCGCAAGATCGAGGCAAACTGGACGCAGGTATCGATCGCAGAGGTGAAACAAGAAGGCCCTGATGAATTGGCCATAGGAGAGCAATTAACGATAACCGCTCGGGTTCACCTGGGGGAATTGACGCCCGAAGACGTCAAGGTAGAGGTCTACTACGGGCACCTCGACCCGAGGGGGGGGCTTACCGATCGAAAGCTCCTCCTCATGGAGCCCGAACGGTCCGCCAAGGGCGTCTATCTCTTTCGTGCGGCGCTGTTGTGCAGAAAGACGGGAAAGTTCGGATACCGCATCCGCGTCTCACCCCACCACCCCCACCTGATGCCCTCCCATTACTCTCAGGGATCGCTGGTCACCTGGGGGTGAAAGGTCCGTGAGAAACCCCTTTTAGCTCTCAAAGATGACCTTCCCGGTATCCTTGAGATCGTAGCCGGGCAGGGTACGGGCAAGCCTCTGAATCTGCACCGGGTCTATGTAGGAGAGAAAGCCCTGCATCACCTGTGTGGACCGCAGCTCCTTGGGAATGACCACGTCGAACCGCTCCTCTCGGAGGGGGATAAATGCAAGGGGAAAGAGGTGCGTTACATACTCGATCCCCATACCCACGTCCGCCTCCCCGAAAAAGACCTTCAGGGCCGTCTCCACATGCGTATCCACCTCATCGGCATAGCCGGTAATCGCTTTCCCCTCTAACCCCTCCTCCCTGAGGAGATATTCAAACAAGAGCCGTGTGCCGGACCCTTCGTTTCGATTGATAAATCGGGCCCCCTTTGCAACGACGTCTTTGAGGCGCTTGATCCCCAAGGGGTTGCCCTCTTTCACGATGAACCCTTGTTTTCGATAACACAGATTAACGACGACGTAATGCTGTGATCCAAGGTGCCTGCGCAGGAAGGGGAGATTATACTCCCCGCTCTCCACATCCAAGAGATGGGTGCAACAGGCCTGCCCCTTCTTTTGGGCGAGGGCCTGGATACCCCTCAAGCTCCCAACCGAGGAATAAAAGGTAAGGGATCCCGGAAAGTGCTCCCGGGAATAGAGGGCCAACAGCCTCGCCAGGAGGATGTCGTCACTCCCCACCATGTGGACGTCCCTCTCCCGCTGCACGCGCTCATCGATCCAGCGCATGACGTGTCCTTTGGGGAAGAGCCACTTGCCCGCTATCCTTACGTGGGGGACCCCCCCCTCCTTGATGAGCTGATACACCTTTTTTTCATTGAGGCGCAGGAAATCGGCCAGTTCTTTGGTGGTAAGGAGTTCTTCCATAATCGATTACCTAACACACGGGTTTAGCCATGTCAATAATAACATAAAACTGATCATAAGTAACAAAAAATTACTTATAATTTCTTATATTGACTTTTAATGACAAATATAGTAATAGGCGTGCAGGTCAGGGGTAAATGACTGTCCCCAAGATCCCTGGGCATTCATCACCAGATTGGCCTATATCTTCTGATGAAGGCACTGTAGATGAATGAAACGATATCGCTCAAAGGGGAATGTCCCTTTCCTGTGATATCATGGCATCGTCCACTTACACGGTCATCAATAAGTCATTAATATCAAAAAAGGAGAATGACAATGAAGAAAAAGAGATGGATTTCACTTATCACGGTCGTTGCGGCGCTCTTGTTACTAGGAAGTCTATTGACCTGCTGTGCGGGACGAGAGAAACTGGTGCTCTCGACAGGCAGTCCCTACGAATTAGGTCTCATAGATGCCCTCGCAAAACCTTTTGAGGCACAATACAAATGTAAGTTAGAGGTCATAATGGCGGGCAGCGGCAAGGCCATAAAACTGCTGCGGGAAGGCGAGGTCGATGTGATTATGGTCCACGCCAAACAAGCGGAAGAACAATGTATCGAAGAGGGTTTCGGCGTCAACAGAAGGTTGGTAGCCCATAACGACTTCGTCATCGTCGGGCCCCAAGAAGATCCGGCAGGGATAAAGGGCGCGAAGGATGTCGCCGAGGCCTACCGGCGGATTGCACGTTCACAATCGCTCTTTTTTTCTCGGGGGGATAACTCCGGTACCCACAAAAAGGAGATGGCTATCTGGGAAAAGGCCGGCGTGAACCCGCAAGGGGAATGGTATAAGACCACCGGGAAATTTATGGGGGCTACCTTACAAGAGGCCGCTGATAAACAGGGGTATTTCATGACCGACCGCAGCACATACATCTATCTGAGCAAAGAGATAACCCTGGATATCCTTTTTGAAGGGGATCCTATCCTCGTCAACCACTATCATGCCATTGCCGTCAACCCTGCCAAATATCCGAAGAGCAATTATGAGCTGGCCGTCAATTTCATCGGTTTTATCACCTCTCCATCGGGACAGAAGATCATCAGGGATTACGGACAAGATGAATTCGGCAAGCCTCTCTATTTTGCCGATGCCATCCCATAAATTCCCTGATTATTCAGATTAACCGAGTGCACATGCCGGTTTCTCATGCAGGCCAGACAATGACATATGACATGCAATAACAAATAGTAAGGAGGGAAAAATGAATAAGAAAAAATATGTAATTGTAATGGTGCTTGCACTGTGTATACTATCTTTTGCCTCGTTCGTTTCTGCAAGAGAGAGGCTGAAACTCTCTACCACTACGAGCACCGAGAACTCAGGACTCCTCTATGAACTGCTCCCCCCATTTGAAAAGCAGTTCAAGGTTAAGGTGGATGTCATCTCGGTCGGTACGGGCAAGGCCTTGAAGCTCGGGGAAAACGGCGATGCCGATGTCGTATTGGTGCATGCCAGAGAACTCGAGGATAAATTTGTCGCTGATGGGTTTGGCGTCAATCGTCGTGATGTGATGCATAATGACTTCGTCATTATCGGGCCTACCACGGACCCTGCCGGGATAGGCAAGACCAAAACGGCGGCCGAAGCCCTCAAACGGATCGCGAAACAAAAATCTCCCTTTGTCTCCCGGGGAGATAAATCGGGGACCCACAACAAGGAGCTCTCCCTGTGGAAGGAGGCACAGGTAACACCATTGGGGAGCTGGTACATCGAATCAGGCAGGGGTATGGGAGAGGTGCTCATCATGGCCCACGAAAAGAGGGCTTACACCCTCACTGACCGGGGAACCTATCTCGCCTTCCAGAAAGAGGGGAAGATCACCCTTCCCGTCCTCTTCGAAGGTGACCCGACCCTCTTTAACCCCTACGGGATCATCGCGGTGAACCCAGACCGCCAACCCTCTGTGAACTACGTCATGGCCATGGCCCTGATCGGGTGGGTGACCTCACCAGGGGGACAAAAGATCATCGCAGAGTATGGAAAGGGGAAATACGGTGCCCCCCTCTTCTATCCCGACGCCATCAAAAGTCCGAAGTAGAGAATAACCGTATGGAATACCTGTGGGGAGGCATACAAGGGGCCGCCGTCCTGATCATCGGCTTGGACAGTGAGGTCTTTCGCACCGTCCTGCTCTCTCTCAGGATATCACTCACAGCAACCCTGATCGCCTCCCTCGTCGGTATTCCCTTGGGGTTTCTGATCAGCACCCATGAATTTCCCCTCAAGAGGCCCACCATTACCTTTTTCAATACGCTCCTTTCACTCCCCACAGTAGTGGTGGGTCTCTTTTTATACTCTCTCCTGTCCAGACGTGGACCTCTCGGTCCCCTCAGCCTCCTCTTTACGCCCACGGCCATGGTGATCGGCCAGTTTATCCTCGCCACCCCCATTATCGTGGCCCTCACCATCGCGGCCATCCAAGCGATGGATCCCCGTGCTAAAATCACCGCTATGACATTGGGGGCCGGTCCTTTCCGGACGGCCTTGACCGTCTTGTCGGAGGCAAGGTTCGCCCTCACAGCCGCGGTGATCGCTGGTTTCGGCAGAGTCATCGCAGAGGTGGGGACGGCCATGATGGTGGGGGGCAATATCAGGGGTTACACGAGGATCATGACTACTGCCATTGCCCTGGAGACCGCCAAGGGGGAATTTGCCTTCGCTCTATCCCTTGGGTTTATCCTCCTTTTTGTGGCCTTTTCCATAAACATCCTGTTTCACTACTTGCAGGCGAAAAGGGGATAGGAGATGACGCCCCTTATTGAGCTGCGCGACATCACCAAATCGTATCATGGCAGCACAGTCCTCCACATCCCCCGTCTCGTTATCAAGCAGGGGGGTATTTACGGGATCATGGGGCCTAACGGGGCCGGCAAGACCACCCTGCTCTCTATCGCGGCCTTTCTCCTCACCCCCACATCCGGCACGATATACTGGGAAGGGGCGGATGTCGATACCATGGATAAACATCAGTTCAGAAAAAAGGTGACCCTCATCATCCAAAATCCCTATCTCTTCCACACCACGGTGGAAAAGAACGTCGCGTACGGACTGAAAACGCGGAGAATCCCGCCACAAGAGAGAAAGGAGAAAGTCGAAGAGTCCCTCCGGCTGGTAGGGCTATCGGGGTTCGACAAGAGGATGGCGCACGAGTTATCAGGGGGGGAGGCCCAGCGGGTGGCCATCGCCAGGGCCCTCGCCCTGGAACCACAGGTCTTGCTCCTCGACGAACCGACCGCCAATGTCGATCGACAAGGGATCGAACAATTGGAAACAATCTTGAGGCAGCTGAATGAAAAATTTAAGATCACTATTATAGTCGCCACTCACGATATAAACCAGGCCCACCGTCTCTCCGACGAAGTGATCTATCTCTTCGACGGTAAGATAGCGAAATCACCCATGGAAAATCTGTTTAAGGGACGCATCGTGAAAAAAGACAAAGACCTCTTCCTGTTCGATACCGGCAGAATACACGTTGCCCTCCCCCCTCAAAGAGATATCGTCAGACACATTGCCATCCCTCCTGAAGACATCATCGTCTCCCATGAGCCGCATGCAACAAGCGCCCGCAACTCCTTCGCGGGAACCATCTCTCACGTCGCCGACGAGGGAAAGTTCGTCAGTTTGACGGTTGATATAGGTGAAAAGCTCAGGGTAAAGATCACCAAGAGATCGTTTCAGGAGATGCAGTTAACCCTCGGGGCACCTGTTTATGTGACCTTCAAGAGCTCCAGCGTTGAGACCTTCTGAGAAAAGCCTGAAGCGGTAGGCGAGCATCAAAAAATAAAGTGTCACCTCATTGACAAGGCGAGTGTGATTCATCTATGCTATAATAAAATATTGTTATCCTGAACAAGATCATGCCGCAAAAACCAGCGATCTTATCCAAAGATACTCGGAAAAGACTCCGGGAGATCAAAGAGGCCGATATTCTCGTCGGCATACCCAGCTATAATAATGCCCGAACCATCGGTCACGTGGTGAAGGCTGTTGAGGCCGGGCTTTTAAAATATTTCCCGAATTACAACGCCATACTGGTAAACTCCGACGGCGGTTCAACTGACGGCACGATGGATATCGTTAAAAAGACAACTGTCGATCATGACTCCATACTCGTTGATCACCAGGTCGAACGATTTCATAAGATCGCCATACCCTATCGGGGCATACCGGGCAAGGGAAGCGCCTTCAGGACCGTCTTTGAGATAGCCAAGGACTTCAAGGTTCGGGCCTGTGCCGTGGTAGACTCCGACTTAAGGAGCATAACCCCTGAGTGGATTGAACTGCTCATCAAACCAATCCTTGAGGAGGGATACGATTACGTCGCCCCCTACTATCACCGTCATAAATATGACGGCACCATTACCAATTCGATCGTCTACCCCCTCACCAGGGCCCTCTACGGCAAGAAAATCCGCCAGCCCATCGGGGGTGATTTCGGCTTTTCGGGCAGTCTTGCCGCCTTTTATCTCGCAAAGGACGTGTGGGAGTCGGATGTGGCCCGTTTCGGGATTGACATCTGGATGACCACCACCGCCGTGGCCAATGCGTTCAAGGTATGCCAGGCCTTTCTCGGGGCAAAGATCCACGACGCCAAAGACCCCGGGGCCGACCTCAGTGCCATGCTCTATCAGGTGGTGAGCTCCGTATTCCGCCTCATGGAAGAATATGCCCCGGTGTGGACAAAGGATGGAGCATCAGGATCGGTC